>ENA-ORBV01000066-ORBV01000066.1-microbial-mat-metagenome-genome-assembly--contig:-NODE-66-length-187033-cov-16.221453_pt1 | contig 187033 bp, 138 predicted proteins | sample MGYA00237777_ERZ505514 | MGnify/ENA primary metagenome ERZ505514 (study PRJEB26160, sample SAMN06269048) | microbial mat metagenome | isolation source: Oligotrophic lake microbial mat | place...
CCTCATAATAAGCCTGTCTCGTTACTCCAAACAGTCTGCATAGCTTCCCCAAGCTTTGTTTAGGAAGCAAATACCTTAACCTTTTGACTGTTTGGTACCATACTTTTTTTTGATCTTGATTTGAAGATGTTTCTCTGCCTCCTGAATCATCGTTTCAAGGCTGAGCAGCTTCAGCTTGGCATATTCTAGCTCTGTGTTTAATCGCTGGACTTCTTTCTTCAAGACGGACTCCTTTGGCTCGTGATTCATCATTGGTAAAGGCTTTTGCTTAGAAATAGGCTCTCCCAAGTTACGCATAGCGCTTTTGATGAGATACAGCTTTAGCGTATTCCTGCACAAACCATACTTAAGGCAGGCACTTCGGATCCCGAGGAGTCCGGACTGTACCTCTGAGGCAATCTTAGCCATTTCCAGGTCCGATCGTCTGGTATAAGGGGTCCGACTTAATGGGTCCTTTTTCTTGGCCTTTTTCTTTGTATTTTCCATCCTGATAGCTTTTAAAGTGACAAGCTATTTCAGGACGAGACAATGCATGCCAGTTTTACTTCTATACTTTTCCCCAGTTACAGTACTTTTGTGAACCAACCTACGCTTTTATTGGTAGCAATAGGAGAAATTTCAATAGCTCTATGGCTTTTAATCAAGGGTGTGAAAAATAGTGTGCCGACAATTGAAAAGCAATAAATACAACAACGACACAAGGGGTTGCGAGACAAAAAAACAAATCCAGTAGACAGCTTCTCCGTTGGACGACAGGCAACAACAAAAAAATAACGAACCGCTAACAACAACCTAATTTTAAAGCATCCCCATTTTGTAATCTCCCTATTTCGTTAATTGCAAGTATACCCGATTTTTGTAAGCAAGCGAAGAAAGTCAATGGTACTCACTACACCGTCTTCATTAAAATCTTCTCTGCAGCTGATACAGTTTTTTCCAAAGACAGCCAATAGCAAGAGGAAATCAACTGTATTGACTGTGCCATTGTTGTCAATATCCTCCCGAATACAACGTACGGTGATATGTACAGGTTGTCTGGTAGATGATTTGCCGGAGAAATCTGTTGATTGAGCACTTAATGTATACATACCCATTGGAGGGTTCAACAAAGCAACATTGGTGTATGGCGCCAGACTGTCAGTACCAACCATGATACTGTCCCGAAAGAACGACACCATCTGCACTCCGTCATCCGGATCAGCAGCTATCGCCTCGATGAGGAGCGTGTCTGGATCAAAGAGTTTCATGCTATCCTGAAGATTGGTGATGGCACAGGTAGGCGATATGTTATCGCCATAAGTAATGTTGACAGGATCAGAGAAAGTCGTAGCTCCTTTGTTATCAATGGCCTTTGCGGTCAGCTTATGCGCTCCCGGTGGGATGTTATACCAGGTAAACAGGAAGGGGATTTTAGTATCCTCTCCAATTTTTATATTGTCTGCATAGAATTCAACACGGCGGATCTTTCCTTCCGGATCATATGCTATAGCTTTCATTTGTATGGTATCGAGCAGATCATAATGAGCGCCTGGCAGTGGATAGGTCAGATAGCATACAGGAGACTTATTGGGTTTGCCCAGACGCACCCATATTCGTGGCCGCTCAAATCCTCCATTTCCAGATAGGGAAAAGGACCCGGTGACCACAATGTCGTGAAAAACACCTGAGACATCTTTCAATAGAATAGAAAAGGGTGTTTCACTTGACGAAGTGAAATCTCCAAAGTATACATTATTGACGGTCAGATTAGTCAGGGAAGCCGTCAGTCCGGCCTCATTGCCCTGACCATACACATTGATATAGGTAAATCCTTTGTCGGCAAACCAGTTGACGGGCATTGATTTTGTTTCCTGCATACCCTCATAGTCCCCATCGCGGTTAAAATCTATTTGCCACGTGATCGTGCCTGTGGCTTCGGTATAGGTCATTATAAACGTATGTATATCTCCATAGTGGTTGCCTTCGCTATCCCAGACAGGCGACCCGTCTGGATTCATTTGCCATTGACCTCCTCCCTGCTGACCAGTCGGTACAGCTATATTTAAGCTGCTTTCAAAAGCCCAGTCTCCATTACGAATGCGTCCTGCTATTTCAAAGTACGGCTCAGGATCATTGCTTATCAATGGCTGGGCAAGGAGGGACGTGGTGAGGAATCCATGCAGTATTAAAAGTAATGTTGAAAGGAAACATTTATCTGTATATATGGACTTTACTATTCTAACTTCTTTCAGCCTTGATGCATTTAAAGTTATCTGAAAAGTTGCTGAATAGGGATTTTGTATTAAGTACATGGTCGATGAATAACTAGAGAATCGGATTTCGGCCCGAAAGTACTGTTGCCATCTAAGCCGTGTGTAAAATGAATTCAGGTCAATGTAAAAAGTTACTGACGACCGTAGGCCTGTCCTATGCAGGCAGTCACATCTTCAATATAATACTGATGAGTTAGTATGAGTTAGCCTCACGGGAACCTCGAATCTATTGATCGTCGAGTGGGTCATCCGTATCTCCATGATGAAGTATGTAAATCATTTCCGATATCAAAATGTAAAGGATGAATGTTTATAAGGACGGTAAAAACAATGTATCTGGCTGTCTTTCAGTTTTCTAATGGGGAATTACTAAAACACGTGAAAAGCATTGTTCATTTTTAAGCGGGTGTTTCCATTACGATAACTTTCTGATTTCTTAACATCGTTTCTGATGCTTCCGGTGGTTCACGATATACCTTTGACGTCGCTAGTAATATAGTTTAATATAGTTTCAAACCACTGAGCAATGTCAATTCTAACTATCCTATTCTTATCCCTTTTTTCCTCACAAGATCTCGGAATTAAATCTGTAGAGGTCGATGTTAACACACAACATCCGTTGAGCATGTTCACCATGGTGAATATAGATAGCCTCGACCGCGTCATATTTAGCCTGGATCAAATTCAGATTGAAGGGGATATTGTTCAGATTCCGGTCTTCGTGGCAACAGATGATATAATCAATGCCCTTGATTTTTCAATGTTGATTAATGTTGAAAACCTTGAGTTTCTGTCTATTGTCGAACATGCCGAAGAACTTCAGTATGCCGCTTTTTTAAACCCAAATGATCTTAAGCTCCGCTTTACCTCCAATAGCTTTTCACCATACCCATTGCAGCCGCTCAAGGCGGTGTCTATCCGGTTCAGAGTCTTGTCGGGCATTTTGAAAAGAAGTGATTTTTCAAATTTTGCCTGCTATCTAAATGGTGAAAGGTGTACCTGTGATCTGCAATTGAAAGGGGTGGAGATACCTGTGAGCAGCAAAGAAGTGGAAACAAGCGATCTGTTTATCGCTCCAAATCCCGCCACGGATTTTCTCTATATCGAGTCCGATGAAGAAGGAACACTCGATATGTTTGATGCCCTGGGCAGGGCAGTCATTCGTGGACATAAGCTCAACAGCACTGCTGTAAATCACATAGATATACAGTTGTTTCCTCGGGGAAGTTATACGGTGAGAATCGTGTCAAAATACCACACTATGAAAGTGCAGAAGATTCTACTCCAGTAGAAGACATTGCAGTCCTATCCAATCGTCACTTATTTCTTAATCACATACCAATAAATAAAAACCAATGAAAATAGTTTACAACCTCTCTTTCTTTGTATTACTCTGCTTTCAGGTATCCGCCCAGCAAGGGCTGGAAGGAATCATCGTGGAGAAGTATTATATATCCAATGAAAATGATAAAGCCGTTGATGGTGACGGAGGTGAATTACCTGCAAACTCTGTAACGTATAGGGTCTACGTAGATATGCTTCCCGGGTATATTTTCCAGGCAGTTTTTGGTGTGGTAGAACACGAACTCAAAATAGCTACAACAACCCGCTTTTTTAATAATGAAGACAGAGGCAACAGACATCCCGTCTATACCAGGAATCAGGCTCAGAATAATACAGTCATGCTTGACTCATGGTTGTCTGTGGGTGCCGGCATGAAAGATTATGCAGGCGTATTGAAGATCTATGATACGGGTGAGAACACAATTGTAAATGCAGATGGTGTATTGCAAAATGATGATGCGGACGCTGGTATTCCAATTTCTATACAGGATGGCGTGGTGCTGGCTCCTTCAGAGCCTGTCACGGTGGTTGGATTTTTTGATACCGATTTATCTGTTTTTGATGATGCTAACGAGGGACCGATCCCAACCATAGTGAGCACACGGAATGGTGCATGGTCTGCCTTGAATGGTTCCAAGGGACCTGATTCTACTGCCAATATCGTATTACTTGGACAATTCACAACAGATGGTGAATTTGAATTTGAAATGAACATTCAAATTAGAAATGAAGCCACCTTAGGGGTTGAAACCTATGTAGCGCGGGACCCCCTTGAAAATCAAGTGCAGCGGAATGATTTGATTTATCCTGATTCAACTACTGCTGTAAAAGAGCAACTTATTGACCTGAGTGACCAGGTCCGGATATTTCCAAATCCAACCACTGGACACATAACGGTTCAGATCGATGATCAGATACCTGTAGCAGGAGCCAATAATTCATACCGATTGATCGCACTTGATGGATCAACACTTAGGAAAGGCAAGATTGCAGCCCACTCGACTGCGCTTGAATTCGACCATTTGTTACCAGGCATGTACATTCTCTCGCTTGAGCTGGGCAATACATATCAGTACAAAGGAAAAATCGTAGTAACCCAGTAAACCAATAACCATATGAAGGGGTATGCGGTATCGTATACCCCTTTTCTGATTCTATTTCGTCTTTATGACTAAGCAGAGATTCTGGCTTTGGCTTGCCTTCATGTTAGTTTCAGCCATCCATATTTCCGCACAGGGCACTGTGCGTGGAAAGATATCCGATGAAAACGGAGAGCCACTGATAGGTGTATCTGTTTTCCTCAAAGACAATGCCACCGTCGGGACATCGACAGACCTGGACGGAATCTACTCGCTACAGATCAGCAGTGATATAGCCAAAACAATCGTGGTGTCCTATATTAGTTATGAGACCATTGAGGTTATTGTACAGGTTGCGAAGGGGGAAGTGTTGATCAAGGATTTTATCATGGGCGCTGCTTCCTTTACCCTCGGCGAGGTGGAAATTGTAGCCAAGCAGGAAAGGAACAACCAGTACTACATGGAGAGCATCAAGAAAAAGTCCGCCAGTACATTAGATTATATGTCCGGTGATCAGATGAATAAAATCGGCGACAACAATGTGTCTGCTGCCATAGCACGTGTAACGGGAGTGGCTACCAATGGCAACTTTATTACAGTGCGTGGTCTAGGCGACAGATATGTACAAACCTGTGTCAATGGATCGCTCATTCCAACGCTGGATCCTTTTACCAATAATATACAGCTGGATTTATTTCCTTCTAGTTTTGTAGATAATATCATCATTACCAAAACAGCAAGCGCGGATATTCAGGGTGATTGGGCTGCCGCCTATATCTCCATTGAAACCAAGGATAACCCGGACAAATTTTCGCTTGGATTTGAGACAAAGGTGGGCTATGCACCCCAGACGAGTTTAAAGAAAATAATTACGAATCAAACAAGCCCTACTGACTGGCTTGGGTATGATAATGGCTTCAGAGACATAAACCATGATCAATATACACCGGTCAACCCATCGCCTACTCAGTATGAGCAGTTTTGTGCTCTTGGATTGGAAGATTATTTCAGATCTATAGGGATTACAGAGAGTTGGTTTCCAGGCAGTGAGATAGGTGAAACGTATTTTAGACTTGGACTTGTGGAGCTTGGCTTGCTGGGACCCGCTTTCATCAATGATGCTCAAGCTGTAAATGGCGCAAAGGAAGAATATTATTCAGGAACCTATCAGGATGACGCCTTCAAGGTGCTCAATGCGGATGCGGAGGAATCGCTCGATGCTTTTGCCAATAACTGGGATACGTTTGAAGAAACAGCCCCACTCAATTTTTCGCAGACATTTTCTATAGGCAATCAGACAAAGCTTTTCAATAAACCCTTTAGTTTTTTAGGGGGTTTCCGGTATGCGAATGGCGTTCAATATGATCCACATGCCTATTTTAACCGGGCATTTTCTACCGAAGTTGATTCAAGCGGAAATCCATTTATTATTCAGCAATATAATCAGGAGTACGCAAATTATTCCTCTGGATGGACAGCCCTTGCCACGATAAATTATAAGCTTAATTCGAACAATAGTTTTTCCTTACTCTTTATGCCAAATCTTATTGGTGTCAACCAGATCCGGGATGGGGTAGATAGGCTTGGATCAACCATTTATCCTTATGCTTTCCTGCAGCAGCAGTTCTATGAAGAACGTTCACAGTATACATATCAGTATCAGTCCGATCACTACAGTGAAGCTTCCGGCCTGAGATGGCATCTATCTGCTTCCTTTGCGGATGGAGAAAGTACCGCCCCCGATTTTAAAAGTCTGGAGTACTTCTCTGAAGATGAAATAACTTATCAGATCGATGAAACGCTTTCAAATGTCAGACGCAATTTCAGGTATCTGAATGAAGACATTCTGGATACCAAGGCAACGGTCGAGCTGCCACTCTTGGAAAGACCGGGGTATATCAGCAAATTGAAGTTTGGTGCTGGATATCTTGATAAACAAAGGGAATTTCTGCAATATGATTACCGGCTATCGTTTGGGAACAGTGTGACCAGGTCCTTTCAGAATGGGCAATTGAATGAATTTTTCGCCGATGAAAATTTTGATATCCAGATCAATAGCATAACCGGTGACGAGCAAATCAATATGTTTTACAGGCAGTTTGATGATCCGGGGTTTCATACCATAGGCTATAGCAAGGTTTATTCAGGTTTTGCCATGATAGACGAATCGATTACAGAAAAAATCAGGATAAGTGGTGGACTGCGGGCGGAATATTCAGATCTGTTTACAGATGTCAAAGTGTTTGACGAACTAGGGTATGCCGCTGATGATCTTAGACGTTTAACGCCCCAACAGTCGTTCGTGCTTACACCCACCAATTTTGACCGGTGGGATTTCCTGCCCAGTGTAAACTTTATCTATCGGTTAAGAAATGATGAAATATCTCCCTCCAATTTACGTCTCAACTACAGTCGTACGATCGCCAGGCCAAGTATCAGAGAGTATACCGAAACAGTCATCCGAGATTTTGAATTGAATGCAGATGTATTTGGAAATGCGGAGCTGAAATTTGTGGAGATCAGCAACTATGATGTACGCTATGAAAATTATTTCCAGGCGGGTAATTATATTTCAGCAAGTCTTTTTTATAAGGATTTTAGAAATCATATTGAGCTGACAAGTTCAAATATAGGCTTTACATGGTCTAATGCAGAAAAGTCAAATGTATATGGAATAGAACTAGAGGGCCGGATAAAACTTCCTGCTCATCTTGAATTAAGCGCAAATGTATCGCTCGTCAACTCTTACACAGAGGTGGAAGATCGGAGATTGCGTATCGAAAACGGTATTAAGTCCTGGGATGTGGTGGGTATGATCGAGCGAAATATGTTCGGCCAGGCTCCCTATGTAGTCAATACGATCCTCAACTACTTATCGGATAAAGGCCTCTCTGCCTCATTGAGTTACAATATCCAGGGGCCTAAACTGGTATTGACTTCAGCAGATGCTTCACCTGATGTCTATGAAATGCCCAGACATTTATTAAACTTTAAAATAGCTCACCCGCTAGGCAAACATTTCAATGTGAGTTTTACCATAAAAGATATTTTGAATCAACCGGTACGAAGAGCATATGAATATGAAGAAGGCTATTTGCTGGATTTCGACTACTATCGCTTCGGTACAGAATACACCATTGGAGTAGCCTATAACTTATAATCGCATTGCGTGAAGATGATTAAAATCTTAATTCATATAACCTTCCTTGTAGGCCTGTCCTGCGTGGACGCTGTCGCCCAGGTGGAGAGGCTTTATGTTGAAACCTATTATATCTCGGAGGGAGCGGATGCAACAGATACCATAGGCGGTCACCTCGACGAGGGGTCCACCACCTATAGGATCTTTGTGGATTTGAGCCCTGGTGCAAAACTACTCGCCATCTATGGAGATGAAAATCATCCACTGATATTCACGAGTACAGCGCCGTTTTTCAATCACGATGAAGAGGGAATCACTTTTGGAAAAGACCTGAGCAAAAACCGGTATGAAATCGGAACTGTCGCTTTAGATAGTTATATTACACTAGGACAATGCAGCAGATCCTTTTCGCAAGGCGCCTATTTTGGTGTGCGTAAGGACCATGATTCGGATGGATCTATCATAGGGGGTGTAAATAATGATGGCGGGTCAGCGGAGATCGAGGGTGGTCTGCTCAACAATCAAACCAGTCAGATTGGATTTCCACTATCGCTTGCAGATGGATTAGTTGTGTCAAACCAACTCCCTACTTCATGGATCGATGTTGGATTTATAGACCTGGTGAGCAACAAGGATACTACGATTTTTGGTTCAGCCAACACTAAGGCTGTGTTCAATAGGACGAATGCTATATTAAGAAATGCCGGGATCACAGGCGTAGATTCGGTGGAGAATGAAATCCTGGTAGCCCAGCTTACCACAAAAGGAGAAATTTCCTTTAGTATCAACCTGGAAGTGGAGATACTTATTGGTCGTGTACCCAAGATCATAAAGTATGTTGCGCAGAATGAAATGTTGGGACCCAATGAAATCTTTTCATCATTGTTGACATATCCGTTTACATGCGGTTGTAAAGATCCGGATTACCTTGAAGCAAGTACAATTTTTGCCTGCGAAGACAATAGTCAATGTAAAACCTTACTGGTGTTTGGATGCACCGACTCCCTGGCCTGCAATTACAATCCTGACGCCAACTTTGATATTCAGGATCTATGTTGTTATGTCGGCTACTGCCATGATCTCGATATACGTATCGTATGTCCGGACTTAAGACCCAGAGCAGAAAATGAAACCTTGGAGATCATCCTATTTCCAAATCCGGTATTAAATGATCTGTACCTGGACATGGATGGACTCAGCTATACGGATGTTGAATACACGATATATACTTTATATGGAGTGGAGGTAGAGAAGGGTACGACTTATGGACAAGATAAATGGATCAATGTTGCCTCCCTGCAAGCCGGATATTATACGTTGAAAATTAAGGCATTAGAGGACATTTTTATTTTACCATTTGTTAAGTTATAAAGGATACACCAGCTATGCACCCCAAATTAAAAACAACTGCTTTTTCAAATTCCTTTGCGCTTCGGGACAGACTGCCGGTGCAGTTTGCTGCTTGTATTCTTATGCTTTTATGTATTGTTTGTGTTCAGGGTTGTGGAAATGATGGAGATACCATTCTTCAGCAGGAAACAGGAACCATGACGGATGTCGAGGGCAATACCTACAAGACCATAAAAATCGGTACGCAATGGTGGATGGCAGAAGATTTACACGTTACGTCCTTCCATTCGGGCCAATTGATTCCGCAGATAACTGATGGAGAGCAGTGGGCCACCACCAATCAACCAGCCTATTCCATTTATAACAATGCTGGAGGAGAAGCTGGATTGTTATATAATTTTCATGTCATTGCCGCTCAGCATGATATTGCTCCCACAGGATGGCGCGTACCAACAGATGAAGACTGGAAAAAACTTGAAGAATATCTTGGCATGCCGCTGCAGGAAACAGACCAGACCAATTGGCGCGGTACCAATCAAGGTGATCAATTGAAGATAGAAACTACCACGACAGAGGGATGGATTCGGTATGATGGTGTCTGGGGAAACAATTCCTCAGGATTTTCGGCTACCGGGGGTAGTTGCAGAGTATTCAATGGGGAATGGGGCATTCCGCCTACAAGACATAGTGGGTATTGGTGGACCTCTACTGTCCTAAATGGGTATGGCTGGTTCAGATGTCTTGATTATAAAAAATCCGGAATTTTCAGGTTTACCTGCCATCCAAATTATGGATTCAGCATCCGTTGTATCAAGAATGATTAATCCTTTTCTTTCGTAAAGTTGGAATGCAGTTAAACATTTCATGATTTGGGATCTCCACTACTGACATTTTCAAGAGTGATTTTAATGCTACTCATACCGGCATATGTACTATGTAAAGTTAACATACATATACGCACAATGATTTTATTGTTTGCACGAAGAAGGAGGGTCATGTTCATTCATATGTGTAAAAAGATAATCAAATGCAACATGATAATTTTACCATTTTCTGATTCTCAAAAAGTGTCTGGGTAATATTGCAACAGTAGATTTGTGGCATCAAGAAAAAAATCTTCTAACCTTAAACTTTTTAATTATGTTAATGAAACGCTTACGTTTCTCAGTGGCTGTATTGGCTGCTGGATTCGCAATGTCTGCCAATGCGCAGAATGATTTAGGAGCTGCCTGCGGTTGTCCCACGGTGGCTACAAGACCTACCTCTAACCTTTCCTTAAAGGCAGATGTAGATGGAAACCTGACTGCGGCCAATACCGTATTGTCATGTGATACAGTGTACATTATTAACGACAAGATCTATGTCGGAGATGGAAAATCATTGACTATCAATCCGGGAACCGTTATCAAAGGTGCTGTTGTTCCGGGTCCAGCTGGTGATGCACATGCGCTTATTGTATCCAAGGGTGCAAAAATCTTTGCTCCGGGAACATGCGATTGCCCTATTGTATTTACTGCAGGTCAAGATCCAATGGACGGAACCTATGGTATCACCAATCGTGGAAAATGGGGTGGTGTTGTGCTCCTCGGCAAAGCTAGAAACAACCTGAAAGGTGGTTTCGGAGCAAACACTGTTTCTGATGGTATAGGCTTTATTGAAGGATTTCTTGTTGCAGAGCCAAGAAACCTCTATGGAGCAGGTCCAGGTTTACATGATGACAATGACAACTCCGGTATCATGACCTATGTATCTATCCGTCATGCGGGTGATGTCGTAGGTGCTAGCAACGAGTTGAATGGTCTTACCCTCGGATCTGTGGGTAGAGGAACGACCCTGTCAAACATCGAAGTCATTTCTAATTTCGATGATGGGATTGAGTTTTTCGGTGGATCTGTTGACCTCAAGTATGCGTCTGTATTGTTCAATAACGATGATGGGTTTGACTGGGATCAAGGTTGGAGCGGAAGTGGTCAATTCTGGCTTGTTGTTAAATCTGACTTAACCACATATACTGGTGGTGACAACGGTTTTGAGCTTGACGGTGACGATGCTCTTCAATGTACCTATCAAGCTAATCCTAAAATCTACAATTGTACGTTTATTGGTGCTGCTGGTGTCAATGGAGGTCCTGCTGTAGATAACAACCAAGCTATCGAATGGAAAGAAGCCTCACGTGGTGAAATCAGAAACTGTGTTTTTGCTAACTATAACAGAGGCGCTGCGTTTGCGACCACTCTTACCCACTTGATTGACGCAGATGGTACAGGCCCGGGTGCACCAGTAGCAACAGATGATACTTATGCTGCATGGAATGCAGGCTCCCTCGTTATGCAAAACAATACCTTTATTGGTTGCACAGTTGGTGAGCAAGTACGCGTTAATGGAGTAAATGGTAGCCCTGCTGACCTGACTAAGTTCACAACGGATGGCAATACATCCCTTGCTTCTTTGGCTGGTTTTTCAAGTGTACACAATATGAACGTTACTACAAATGCAGTGACTGTAAAACATGATATTTTACCAGGTGCTAATATCAGTACTTCTTCTTTACCTCCGGTAGATGGTTTTTATACACCAGCTCCATACAGAGGTGCTTTCAAAGTAGGTGAAAAGTCATGGTTGTCAGAATGTTCCTACAGAGCACTTATTGGTCTTGAAGGTAACCTTCAGTCTTGCCCAGCGGATATCAGTCAAGATGGTCTTATAGGCACCCCTGACTTCCTTATCCTGCTTGGTTCATTCAACACAAGCTGCCAATAATAAAATCAACCAAAACCTAAACTAAACATTTTTATGAAAAAAATATTTATCATCTTATGTATGGCCTTATTCTCCACCGGAGTGATAAAGGCACAGCTTGGATTAGAAGATGTAATAGTAGAAACCTATTATGTAGCTAATGCAACAGACATCGCCCAAGATGGGGGAGGTGTTTTTGATCCACTTCCTGCCGGAGCCAAAACGTATAGGATATACGTTGACATGGCTCCAGGATGGGAGCTGCAGGCTCTTTTCGGCGTGACCAATGTAGGTACCGGTGAAGTAGATACACTTGTTGTAAGGTCTACAGCCCCTTTCTGGAATCATACAGATAAAGGCAAGCTCTATGGCTACCAAATAGCCAATGCTCAAATCCCATTGAATGTTGTTGGATTGGATTCCTGGTTTTCTACGAATAGAATTGGAGCTGCCAATCAGACTGTACTCGAAGTTCTTCCTTCAGAAGACACGAATGGATCAGCACCAACTCATCCTCATACACCTGTGAACGTGTTGAGCCATAATGATCCGGCTGCAGGACTTGCACTTACCGTTGAAGATGGAATTGTGCCTGTAGCTACGACCATCACATGGACACCAACGCCTGGTCTTGAACCCATCCTGGAAGCATTATTTCTTGATGTGAATAGCCTTGCTACAGAATTGGTAGTCAGTGATGGTGCCCTTGGTGTAACTGTTCCTTTGGTAGGACCAACAGCTGCTAACAGGATATGTATTGGTCAGTTTACGACTGCAGGTGTTCTTTCTGGTCAGTTAAATATACAGATCAGAAGAACCAGTGATAACTTGGTAGAGCAGTATGTTGCTGAGACTCCAGGTTCTGGTCAGTTTTCAAGTTCATCATTGACGTTTGGACCAAATGTGCTTCCAAATGTAACCCTTGTTACGCCGACTGAAGGTCAAAATTTCGGCCCTGCTGCTACGGTCAATATCTCAGCTACAGCTACAGATTCTGATGGAACTATCTCACAAGTTCAGATCTACAAGGATGGAGTTGTGATTGCTACAATTCCTGGTCCTGTAGGTCCATACAACACATCTTTTGTAACTGGATTAGTAACTACAACTCATCAGATTGTTGCACGAGCAACTGATAATGATGGTGGTATCAAATCTGACACTAATAATATCACAGTAACCGGAAACAATCCTCCGGTGGTGAATTTGACAGCACCTAATGCAGCTATAACAGGTACAACTGTTAATATCTCAGCTACAGCTACGGATCCTGACGGAATTGCATCCGTTCAGTTTTTCTTCAATAACGTAGCTATTGGTGCACCGATTCCAGGTCCTGGACCGTATGCTACTTCATTTGTTGCTACACCTGCAGGTAATTACACAGGTCCGAATGGTATCCGTGCTACTGCTATTGATGGTCTTGGAGCACCTGGTTCAGATTCTGAAAACATTTTAGTCACTAACAATGTTGCTCCAACTGTAACTATTACGTCTCCACTTCCAAATGCAACCGTTCTACAAGGTGTTGTGCCTATCAGCGCAAATGCTAACGATTCAGATGGTACAGTTGCTCAGGTTGAGTTTTTTGTAAATGGTCTCCCTATCGGTATTGATGCCACAGGTCCGTCACCATATACAATCAATTGGAATGCAGTTTACGTTCCTCCTGGTACAAACACCATTACAGCAGTCGTTACTGACAACTTAGGTCTAACAGGTAACTCTGCTGTAATTCCAGTAACTATCTTGAATCCTTTAGGCTCACCATATGTTGTTGAAAGTGTTACACAAGTTTGTAATCCTGAAACAGTATGTATGCCTATCACAGCAGTAGGTGCTATCGCAAATGTAATCGGTTTTGACATGGTATTGACATGGGATAATACAGAAGTGTATCCTACGGGTAATGTCATCAAGAGCGGTGATTTTATGAACCCTAACTACTTTGAAACAGACAACAGCATTAATTTTACTACTTCCAAAATGTTGCTTTCTGTATTCCTTGATACAGATGCTCCAATAAATCAAACATTTACAGGAACAGGTGAAATCGTTTGTGTTGAATTCGCTAAAAGGGTTAGTTTCGCACCAGTAGATAGTTCAAATATTGTGGTAACAAGCATACAAGAAAGTTATGCTAATGGTATTGCGTTGGATACAGCTGATAAATCAGGTGAATTCAAGACATTCAAGGAAACTACGTTCTCTAGCACAGTTGTGTTCTGGGAAGATCAGAGCCCAATCGGTAACAGCGTACCTGTAACTATTCAAGGTAATATTGCTTTCGATTGTAGCTTAGCTAGTGCTGCTAGCCCATCTTCACTTGCAGGCCCAGTTGTGAATACGGATGTTAATGGTGATTTCACTTACAACTTCAGCACATATCCTAAGTTCTCCATTGGTAAAGACATCGCCGGTTCAACAGACGTTCAAGAAGTTGTCAATGGTTTTGATGCATTATTGACCAGAAGGTTGATCATCGATGATGCTTCTTTCACACCAAGTATTTTCCAGGCAATCGCTATGGATGTTAACAGGGATGGAGTTATCTCTGCAGGTGACGTTTCTCAAATCAATCAACGTGCTGTATTGTTAATTCCTGAGTTCAAGCAAGCATGGAACTACAACGCTGCAGGTTTGCCATTGCCTTCTTATTCTGCTTCTAAAGATTGGCAGTTTATTGACAATAGCACGGTTGCTTTAAGTCCTGCTTATCAGATTTCAAGTGCATTTCCGAATGACAATGCAGTTGGTTACTCTAAATACAGGGTTCCTCAAGTTCCTTTTTGTATCACAGCTCCTGTTACCAACTTTGCTACTTGTCCAGTGGTTAGTGCAGAAATCTATACAGGTATCATGTACGGTGATGTAAATGGTAATTACAAAAACAGCGTTGATGTATTAATCAGATCTTCAGATGTCGTGAATGTAGGTGTTGGACAAGCTCAGTATACTGAGAACTTTGTTGACGTGCCGGTTACCTTCAATTCAATTGAAGACATCAATGCTATCGACTTAAACCTTGATTTCGACGGAAACAAACTTGCTTACCACTCGTTGATCGCAAGCGGTATTCAGGCTGTAGGTCATTTCAATCAAAATGACAGCAAATTGCGTATCACCTCTAACAGTCTTAATGTACTGAAGGAAGGTGAGGTTGCTTTCATGATCAGGTTTACAACATTGACAGACGATGCTATCGAAGCATCTGCTATCAATGCTGCAGTTGGATATTTGAATGGTGACAAAGTCAATGTTGAAGTTAGCCCACGTTCAACGGGTAGCAACGATGTTGTTTTCAATGTTTATCCAAATCCAACAAGCGATTTCTTATACATAGGTATTTCAAAAGACGTAACCGCTGATATCATTGATATGAACGGAAGGGTAATGTTGTCTAATATCGTAGTGTCTGCAAATAGCAGGCAGCGTGTTGATGTTTCCTCATTCCCTGTAGGTCTTTACACGATCAGAGTATTCAGTGATGACTATACTTCAGCTCAAAGAGTTTTTGTTGGTAAATAGAAACAAGTACGTTTCTTTTCCGATAGAATAAATTGTTTTTCGAGGCTGCCTCCCATGGGAGGTGGCCTCGATTTTTTAGTAGAAAATCACCTCACGCATGAAGCCGATATCTTCGATCCTGTTTTTGATAATTTGCACCTATGCCAACATCGGCGCTCAACCCGGGTTTGAAGGGATCGTCATTGAAAAATATTATCTCGCAGATCTGAATGATTCTTCTACACCTTTTTTTCCCGTGCCTGTCGTTGCTGTGACGTATAGAGTCTATGTGGATATGGCCCCTCAATGGGAGCTGCAAGCCCTCTTTGGCTCTACAAATGGCAGTTCCGGTGAAATCGATACACTGGTCATCAGATCCACACAACCCTTTTTTAATAACGAAGACAGAGGAAGGATTTTCGGGTATTCCATTCCTACGAATAACATCGATGAAAATACCGTATTACTTGATTCGTGGTTTTCCACCGGGAGATCAAGTTCTCTTACGGTAGGTGTGGTCAAACCCGAAGATACAAACGGAGCTATTCCCGCATTTCCAAACCTTAATGGGTTGCTTCAAAACAATGATCCGACAGCAGGAATACCGATCAATAGCAGTGACGGAAATATCAGTAGTATGTCTACTGCCACCTGGTCGCTGATAGGTATCAATCCGGAAGACTTTTTGATTTTTGATGATACGAATCTGAGTGGAAATGAATTGATCATCAGTAATGGAGCCCTTACGAGTTTTACGACTCCCCTCCAGGGACCAAATGCAACAAATAAAGTTTTAATTGGCCAGTTTACAACTGCAGGCGAATTTTCAGGACAACTTAATCTACAGATTAGAAATACAATAACAGGAGAAATACAACAATGGATAGCTGAAACACCGGATATAGGCCAGTATACTTCACCTGATTTATCATGGCAGGCAAATCAACCACCTACTGTCCATATCAGCTCGCCGATAGATGGTGCTTACTATTTATCTGGACAGACCGTATTTGTTACTGCACAAGCCGCGGATATAGACAGCGCTATCCTCCAGGTTGAATTTTTCTTTAATGGAGCGTCTCTGGGTATTGATGATACGACCCCATATGAAGGTTCATTTATAGCTGCTACAAATGGGGAGATCACAGCCGTTGCTACTGGAGATTTCGGTGTCCAGACTACTTCTGCACCAGTTTATATTACAGTCAATCCATATGGTGTAGATAATGTAGAGCAATTTTGTTATATAGAAAAAGTTTGTATACCCATAATAGTATTTGGCGCTGGCATCACGGATGTCATTGGGTATGTTATCACACTGACCTTCGACAATACAAAGATCATCCCCACTGGAATCATCCGGAAAACCGATGATTTATTGGATCCGGATTTGTTTAGCACAGATTTCAATGTTGACCTGCTCCAGCAGCAAATGCAGATCGCTGTTTATTTAGACGGACTCGCTCCGGGAGGCACTTCCTTTTCAGGCATCGGTGAATTAATTTGTGTTGAATTCGTTAAACGGCCTGCCTTTGGTGCAATAGATTCCACCGTATTGTCAATCGTATCTCTTTCTGAACTGTCCGCAGGAGGAGACACTGAAGTATTTGACAGTATACCCTCCGGTGTTTTTTTAACAAAACGCAATACTGCATTTCTCGGCAGTCTTGCATTCTGGGCAGACAACAGTCCAATGAAATATGATTCCTGTAACACAAGTAATTATCTGATCACCAATATTGCCGGAGCAAATGAATCCTGTGATCTCTTCGTTACAGATGCTATACACCCGAATCTGGAGGGCGCTTTCACACATGATCTCAACTATGGTAATTACCTGGTGATTGAACGAGACATTGCCGGAACAACGGATGTGCAAGAAGTCATCAACGGTTTTGATGCTTTTCTAGTTCGAAAATTATTGATGGAAGATCAGGCTTTCATCCCCAGTGTATACCAGATGATGGCCATGGACGTCAATATGGATGGAGTGATCAGTGCCGGAGATGTCTCTCAGATCAATCAACGATCTATGTTGAGCTTCGGTGAATTCAAACAAAGTTGGAATTATAATGGGGATGGCACACTCATGGCGGATAGTATGGCGTCAAAAGACTGGTTGTTTTTAAACCATAATGCCGTGTTGTTTAATCCCGCGTATTCCAGGTCTACTACCTATCCGGAGGATAATGGTATCGGATATTCTAAACATCGGGTGCCTCAAATTCCATCCTGTACGTGGACAGAAATTGACAATCAACCCGGGGTATGTCCAAAAACTGGTTATGAAACATATCATGGGATTCTTGTTGGGGATGTAAACGGCAACTATCGATTGATTGCCAATGATGGTGTATTAAAGTAGAGCAAATCATATAGCCGTATGCTGATACCAGGATATGCGGGCATCAATTTGCAAAGTAAATGCAAGTTGCTTGCCAGAGGTCAAGTACGCATAAATCTTATTAGATACCGGATATTATCGCAATGGTAGGGGTGAGGCCCTAAAAATTTCGGTGCCACCTAAGGCGCCATGCGGAATGATTAATGGCATATTTGCCCATGCAAACGGAAACATCTACTTTCGGCATTGCAAGAGCCCATCAATGATATACAGAATCGATATCAGGACCGCGGCCCGGATGAAAGGGGTAAACTGAAATTCATAAGTATGGGAAGACTTACCGTCATCATTTCCTATTACAAGGCATTGGATAATCTAAAGGTTATCCTTAAAGCATTAAATCACCAGTCACGCAGGGATTTTGAAGTCATCCTTTCCGAAGATGACTATAACGAAGAAACGATTAACTTTTTCAGGGACCATCGACATCTGTATTCTTTTACGATCAGCCATATTCACCAGGTGGCAGATGTTGGGTTCCGGAAGAATCAAATGTTGAACCGTTCGGTACAACACTGCGAAACAGAACTAGTGGCTTTTATAGATGGGGATTGTATTCCACATAAACATTTTGTGAGGTCGTACCTCCAGTATACAAAGGAAGGTTCCTTTTTGGCCGGTCGTGCGGCGATGCTGGGAGAGAAAATGTCTGCTGAGATTTTAGCGACAGAGGTATTGGATAAACTTAATTTCTTTTCGTTGTTGACTACAGATTCGAAAAAAGTCAAAGAAGCTATTTACAATCCGTTTTTTCCGATGGCGCACAAGACAAGAGGGTTGAGTGGGCGCAATTGGGGTATTCATAAAAAGCATTTACTGGATATCAACGGATTTGATGAAGACTACACCAATGCCGGCGTGGGGGAAGACGTCGACATCGAATGGCGATTGATGGCCAATGGCATCAAAAGGGTAAGCATCAAAAACAAGGCGATTGTATTTCATCTCTACCATCCGCGGGTATATGGCCAGGAAGGCGTGCAACATAATTACCGGTTGGTCGCGCAGAAAAAGCAACTCAATCACATACGCTGTCTGCATGGTATTGAAGACCTTGAACGAAAAGCATAACACCCCATTCCCATCGACTGAAAGGAAGACTTTAGCACCAGCCTAATTTTTCAGGTTTTCGTATATCTTGGACATGTCAATCATAGCAAAAACGGTGATTCACTTTTAGCCATTCAACATTCAAAACAATGACACCAAATAGCGCAAAAAACATTGAGGATTACATCGCATGTTTTCCGGCAGACATACAGGCCATGCTGGAGCAGATCAGAGGCACGATCAAAGAAGTTGCTCCTGCTGCAGAAGAAGCCATCAAATATGCGATTCCCTCCTTCGTACTAAAGGGCAGTAACCTGGTTCACTTCGCCGCCTTTAAAAATCATATCGGGTTTTATCCGGCACCTACAGGAATTGAATTTTTTCAGAAGGAATTGTCCACGTATAAGCAAGGGAAAGGCTCTGTTCAGTTTCCACTCGATCAACCGATGCCTTTAGCCTTGATCACTAAGATTGTTAAGTTTAATATGCTCCGGAATGATGAGAAGACAACCAAGAGGAAATAACCAATCATTTGCAACTTTTTGTCACCCAGCCGTCTTTTATAAGGTATGGTTTCATCTCAATGTATTCATTTTGAAGCTGTAGTCCCTCCGAGTTTGTAGCTTCGTCCTACCTAATTATAAAAAGAACACTTCCCTTCTAAGGGATTAACCCAGCATATGAATCAATCCTTCGCTTTCGTCTCAGCCTTCGCCTTTTTAATTTCCTTTCCCCTCCATGGTCAGGACTGGAAACAAAAAGTATCACCATCACTCCAGGAAAATACAAGGAGTGGCCAGTCTGCTTCCTTTATTATCTTATTGGCTAATCAGACAGATGTCAGCGGCGCTAGTCAGATTCATTCAAAGGAAGGTAAAGCAACCTTTGTCTACAATGCATTGCAACAAACAGCGCATCAATCACAAAGGAGCCTGACATCTTTTCTGGATGCCCATCATGTGCCATACCAATCATTGTATATTGTCAATGCCATCCGTGCAGAGGGCAGCCAAGCTATTATACAATCACTTGCGAGCAGGCAAGATGTTGCTCGCGTTATAGCAGAATCATCTGTTTCGTTTCCTAAACCTGTTGATCTTAGTTCAGACCAAAGCGATACCAGGTCTGCCGTAGAGTGGGGTATCGACATGATCAATGCAGATGATGTATGGGAACTGGGTTATACCGGCCAGGGCATCACCGTCGGCGGAGAAGACACGGGGTATGAATGGCACCACCCTGCACTCAAAAGTAAGTATCGCGGATACGACGCGACCCTCGATACCGTCGATCACAACTATAACTGGCACGACGCTATACACCAGGCCGATACACATCATGTCGATACGGTCAATCCGTGTGGCTTTGACTCAAAGGAGCCATGTGACGACTGGGGTCATGGCACACATACCATGGGGACGATGATTGGTAGTGAAGGTGACATTCAGATCGGTGTTGCCCCCGATGCACAATGGTGTGCGTGCCGCAATATGGAGCGTGGTTATGGCACTCCATTTACGTACATCGAATGTTTTGAATGGTTCCTTGCACCTACCGATCTCAACAATGAAAATCCGGATCCGCTGAGAGCACCGCATGTGATCAACAATTCGTGGGGGTGTCCACCTACCGAAGGATGTATTCCTGACAATTTTGAACTCATGAACATCGTCATCAACAATCTACGTGCTGCAGGTATTGTGGTCGTGGTGTCTGCAGGCAATGATGGCAGTGGTTGCGGTACGGTTTATGCACCGGCAGCTATCTTCGAAGGTAGTTTTAGCATAGGGGCAACAAGACCAAATGATACAATCGCAGGATTCAGCAGCAGAGGGCCTGTATGGTCAGATCTCAGTAATCGGCTCAAACCAAATGTATGTGCACCCGGCACAGGCGTGCGTTCATCAGTGCCTGGAGGTGGTTATGATTATTCATCCGGTACCAGTATGGCCGGACCGCACGTCGCCGGTCTCGTGGCGCTGATGATTTCAGCTAATCCTGCCTTAGCAGGACAAGTGGACCTCATTGAACATATTATAGAAAGTACTTCAGTCCCAAAGACGACAGATGAGCAATGTGGGGATATACCGGGCTCACAGGTTCCGAATAATACCTACGGATTTGGAAGAGTGGATGCGCTCGCTGCTGTTGAAGTTGCACTCGCACTTATCGAAACTGGCGTAGCAGATGATGATAGTCAAGACATCATTAAAACATACCCCAATCCGGTCATTAATCAACTGGTCATAGAGATACAACAAGCTACAGGACCTGTGTCCTTTGGTATGTATGACCTCCAGGGCAGACTTTTATTGCAGCAACAATGGGATGCATCCGGATTGACGGTGCACAGTGTTGATGTTTCATCCATGCCCGCCGGATTTTATCTCTATAAGATCAGTAATGGAGGAATGTTGTTTCAAGGGAAGGTGATAAAGAATTGAGAATTGAGAATTGAGCGTCTCACTCTCCCACAGTCTCACGCTCTCACTCCTCTCTTATAGAAAACTGAAAATTTGGTTATCATTACAGCATGATGTTACGTTATTTGCGTATGCTTTCACTACTACTGATTTTCTTTACAGGAAGCCTTGCTGCTCAGAGTTATACCCCTGAAATGCTTGCTTACATCCGCACCAAAGCCACAAGTCCCCAGGCCTATGTCATTGAAAAATTCAAGACCTATGATGTAGTGTTATTGGGAGAGCATCATCTCGTCAAACAAAATCTCCAGTTTGTCACCCAGCTGATACCGGAACTATATCGCAATGGTATCTATGCGATCGGGATGGAATTTGGAGCGCAGGAGGATCAGCATGTTTTGGATTCACTGATACTTGCGCCTGCCTACGATGAGATGACGGCCAGGCAAATCATGTTTCATTACAATGTCACCTGGGGCTATCAGGAATATATCGATGTATATAAAGCTGCCTGGAAGTTTAATCATACACTTCCTGCCAATGCCAGGAAGTTCAGAATCCTTAATTTGAGTTATGTGTTTCAATGGAAAGGATTTGATGGGAAGCGCAACCAGGATTCCATGGCCAAAGTATTTCCGAAAGGTACGGTCGATAAGTTCAGAGCTCAGATCATTGAGCGTGAAATACTGAAAAGCGATGATAAAATCCTCGCCCTGGTGGGAACGCCTCATGCGTATACGCGCTATGGATCACCATATTATTCGTTCAATGCGGACGGGTTTTGTGCGTTTGACAAAAACTGGCTTGGCAACCGACTTTATAGCAAATATCCGGACCAGGTATTTAACATTCTGCTACATCAGCCTTTTATGAAGGAAATGGATGGACAGTATCTGTGGACGTCTCCTGCAAAGGGGAGTATAGAAGCCATCATGGCACAGAATCAGCACAAGCAGGTTGGATTTGATTTGTCACGCACCCCGCTCGGACGGTTGACCGATGATAGTCAGCATGCTATGTGTTATCCAGGGTTTACGCTTGATCAGTTTTTTGACGGCTATATTTATCTCGCGCCTTTGAAAAAACTGGAGGGCTGCACACCTATCGATGATTTTGTCAATGAACATAATATTCAAAATGCCATGGAACAGTTTCCGGATCCTGAATGGCATGAGCCTGTGACCAATCTGGAAGAAATGAGGCAGTTTATCAAGATGAATGGAAAGCGGATTGAGGAGGAGTGCAAAAATCTATAGTCTATAAATCGTCGGTTTAAGACTTCAGACTTGAACTTAATATTTACACCCTCCTAAGTTGGGGGAGTTTTTTATTTCACAAAAAATATGTTTTCATCAATAGCTGTCAGTCGTTGGCAAATTTAGGTGCCGTTGACAAGAGAGAAATATGAAGCATTGAAGAAGAAGTAAACTATCATTATGCAAATGATATGCAGATTGGGTATTACGATACGTGCAAGAGTAAACAGTATGACTACGTTCTCTGCGACGCTCCTGCCACGGCCATTGTTGGAGTTTGCTCCAACAATCGAGTACAACACATTACTTACCATTGAAGATTCATAATTTCGGCGTAATTTTATTGCCGTTGGAGCCCTAATCATAGATACTTAAACCAGTTCTTAAATATTTGAACTACATAAATAGTGAACCTAACTTTCACCCTCCATAAATCAGTTGATTTCATCTTCCATTATCTTACCGATATGGACAAGTTTGCATCCGTGCATCCGCTAATAACCAAAATCGATAAAAAAGGGGAAGGCAACTTTCTCGTCCACGAAACACTAAAACTCGGATTCTTCCCATATTCATTTACGTATCCTGTCACTATCAAAAGTAATAGCGCAAATAAAACGGTAATGATAAAAGCGACGGTGATGAAGATGGCACATATTGAAATGCATTTTACCATCCGGCAGGAAGGGGAGTTATCTGTCGTCGAGGAGATCATCACGATCGATACCAATTTACCTATCAAAAAGATCATCAAAACTTTATTTATGGAGCAGCACGCGCAACTTTTTAAAAACATAAATAGCCTTTAACCAACTATCTGATAAAACATGCTCCACGACTTAAAAGCCGTGGCCATTCAAAATTTTAAAGTAAAGTAAACTTCACACTTTTCCTTCCTTTGCGGGCTATTCCTTGTTGAAGAGAAGGATGACCTGTCTCCTGACAAAAACTTCAACCATATTCAATCATCCATTTCCGATGTGTATTTTTATGCTCTTATTGTAAAAACCGAGTAAATCCATGCCTAATAGTTCCTACGAGGAAATGGTGCAGCATCGCATCGCCCATGAAAAACTGGCCACCCGCTCTATCAAAGCCATCAATGACCTGTGGTATGATAAGGGGATAGAGATGGTCTTGTTCCGCAACCAGCTCATTGATAAGCGGGCTTCAGAGATCCTTAGCCTTCACAACTATGCTCACAAAATGGTTGGCAAACCCATTGACGTTGAGGCCACTACAGCCTTATTGGAAGCCATGTTGCCCCTTGATCTGTGCCCGGCACGGATGGACATCGGCCGTCTTGCTTCCGAATGGCTTGAGATCGGTGGGAAAGCCGGATCAGAAATAGCATTTTTAGAAAAGCAACTTACCGGTTTTCTAGGGCCTGAAAATTATACCCCGACCCAACCTAAAGACGTGGTCCTTTATGGCTTTGGCCGGATAGGCCGCCTCCTGGCCCGCGAATTGATCATGCAGGAAGGTCGCGGCGAACAACTCCGTCTACGTGCCATCGTGACCCGCGATAAGGGGTCTGGTATGGCGGAGAAGCGTGCTTCCTTGCTCAGAGTTGACTCCGTCCATGGGGCATTTCCAGGCATTGTAGAAGCCGATGAAGAAAACAACGCTCTGATCATCGACGGACACATGGTCCACCTGATCACAGCCCAACAACCCGAAGACATCGACTACACCAAATATGGTATCAACAACGCGCTGGTGATCGACAACACAGGAGCCTTTCGCGATAAAGAAGCCCTTGGCCGCCATCTGAAAAGCAAAGGCGCAAGTAAAGTATTGCTCACCGCTCCGGGCAAAGGGGTACCTAACATCGTGCATGGCGTCAATCAAACAATGTTTAATCCAGCGGAGGCCGATATTTTCTCCGCCGCATCCTGTACGACAAATGCCATTGTACCGGTATTGAAAGTAGTCAATGATCTGCTCGGTATAGAGAAAGGCCATATAGAAACCGTCCATGCCTTCACCAATGACCAGAACCTGGTCGACAATATGCACAGCAAATATCGTCGCGGTCGTAGTGCTGCCACCAATATGGTGATTACGGAAACCGGCGCAGGATCGGCTATCGATAAAGCCATACCTGGCCTTGGCTCGAAATTTACATCAAATGCCATCCGCGTACCTGTACCTGATGGCTCACTCGCTATCCTCAACCTGCAGGTGAGCAAGCACACTACACTTGAGGCCATCAACGAAATCATGCGCAAAGCAGCCCTGGAAGGTGATCTTGTAGAGCAGATCAATTATTCCATTAGCAACGAACTCGTGAGCAGCGATATCATCGGTAATAGTTGCCCGGCCATCTATGATTCGAAAGCGACACTAGTACATCCTGACGGCATGAGTGTGGTACTCTATGTGTGGTATGATAATGAATACGGCTATACAAGACAGGTGATGAGGCTGAGCAAATATATCGCGCAGGTGCAAAGGAAAAGGTATTATTGAAAGACACTTCAGGAGGCTAAAGCTTAGTATTGTTTATACATTTGAAATATGAAAGGTAGAATAACGTTTTTCTTCATCCTCTTCAGTGTGCAACAACTTGTGGCTCAGAGTACCTACATTGATTCACTGTTGCAACTGATCGCTGTAGAGCGGGATGATGCCAAACGTGTGGATCTGATCATTAGCATTTTCTCTCCTGAGTTTGAAGCCGATCCCGGTCTTATCATTGAGACCGGCCGACAGTTACTCAACCAGGCCCAAAACAATAGTGACCTTATTAGCGAGGCTACTGCTTTCAGTCTGTTCGGCCACGGCTATCGATTGTCCGGCAATACGATTGAGGGCCTCGATTACCATATCAAGGCGCTGCAGCTAGCCGAAAAATGTGGAAACCAATCGATCCTTGCGCTTGTCAAATGTCAGATGGCCCACATCTACAAAGACCGGGAAGAAAACGGCAAAGCTATACGCCTGTATATGGAAGCCGAAGAGCATGCCATCAAAGGCACCAACCAGATTATGCTACTCTGGCCGTTGTTCAATGCCGGTGCCGTGTATCTGAACGCCTCAAGACTTGACTCCGCATTGATATGCTTACAGCGCGGCTATGAGCATTCCCTGCGATTGAAATACGAGAATCAACTTGCGTACACGCTCACCAATCTAGGTGGGGTACAGAGCAAACTAGGGAATACTGCACTCGCAGTGACGTATTATCACATGGCGATCGAACAGGCACTAAAAAACAAATCTTATCGGTATGAGAACTTTGCCTATACGGGCCTGGCAGAGCACTATAACAGTCTCCAGCAAAGTGATTCCTGCATCTGGTATGCCAAAAAGGCAGTGAGTGTAGTGGAGCATTCAGTATTTTCTTACCTCAGTATGAAGCCGGCCAGGATGCTGACGGAGTTGTACCAATACACCAATTGTGACAGCACCCTCAAGTATGCCAAGATCCTCAAGGTAGCCAACGACAGTCTCTACAACAGGCAGGCTATACAGCAGATCCAGCTGATGACTTTTGAAGAAGATATGAGACAGCTGGAAGTTGCCAGACAAAATGAATTGCAGGAATACCAGCGTCAAAAAAATATCCAGTATGCTTTGCTGGCGCTTAGTATCATCACCGTGGTGACCCTGTTCCTCATCCTCAGTCGCAGTTTTATCACGAGCGAGCGGTTCATCCATTTTTTCAGTGTGGTGGCAATGTTGTTGGTCTTTGAATTTCTCAATCTAGTTCTCCATCCGATATTGGGAAAGATTACCAACCATACGCCTGCACTGATGTTGGTGGGGCTGGTATGTATCGCTGCTTTATTAGTTCCGCTTCATCACAATTTGGAAAAGTGGGCTACCGAGCGCTTGGTTGAGAAGAATAAACAGGTTCGTCTGGCGATGGCCAGAAAGATTATTGAAAAATACGAAGGGGAAAATCCGGAGAGCAATAAGCTGATTGATCCGGAGAGCAAAAAGCTCATGTGATCCCAGCTGCAATAAATTCGGTGGTTGGGGAAGGTTATAGTGGGATCTCGAGCTCGAAAAGGAGTATGAAATTGCAGTAAACTCATGGACTTAAAAAGGAGAATTTGAAATTTAGTTAAAAGTGCCCTGGGGACATTGATAATCAAATAGTTAGGACAGTGTGGCACACCTAGGTGTGCCACACTGTTTTAGAGTTTTATCATTTCGCTGATAATCAGCCAATTAAGTATATCAAATCAAGCACCATTTTCTCCCTTTCCATCTCCCCACAGTTATCCTCTCTCCTGACCATTTCAATCATCCTGATAGCAAAATTCCTTCGGTATAATCAAACCCGTCAACTCGGGCAGCCATCCCTATTCAGAATTGTCCGGTCTCATCCTGGATAATTGAATTAATCTTTTTGCCACTATTGCTGGACCGATCTTTGGCGTCTTTTTGAAAGGAGGTGAAAAAGTCAGTATTACGGTCGTATCTGTTTAACTCGCTGCTAAACGTTAATACCCAGATATTACTTTGGTTTTCTTCTTCCAGGCAATCAATGATATTATCCGTCAATTTACATTCAACGCCTGCCTGGAATATTTTAAAATTATGCCCATTAAAGCGGTTAAGGCCATTTATGGTGCCAAACCACATAAACCCATCTTTGTCTTCAAAAATGGTTTTGATCCAGTTGTTGGACAGCCCGTCTATATCGGTCACCCATTTAAAGAAAGGTTGCTCCTTCTGTCCGTAGACGCTCACTTCATACCATAGGGAAAAGCATACGATGAGCTAGAAATTCATTTTATACATCAGCAACCGCTCTGGTAAGGGTACGGTAGGATAACATATAGAGTATTCAGAATGATGGCTTTGTACAAAAACACAGCGAATTGGATTTATAGGATGCGGCTACAAGTAGAAGCCGGGTGAAAGATCGGAAAAGATAAGATAGTTTACTCCGAAGTGGAACATCAATGATCTGGACCGGCCACATGGCATGCTCACTATTTCGATTGTTCACTGGTCAGGTATTTATACTAAATTTCATTCCAACGATTAAAAAGCTTGGCCAGGGCTTGCCACACACAAGTGAATTGGAAGGCCGTTGTGCTTCGATGATGGAAAATCAATATATGTAAAATTGTGTTTACATAAGCAACTATTTTCAGTGATTATGGTGCAATTAGGTTACAATGAATTTACATTCCGTTTTGTCATGAAATATCTAACGGCCATGGTGTCAAATTGTAAATAATTTTAACAGACTGAATTTGAAGCCTATGGACTACGCACCAGATTTCAAAATGCCCTTTTGTTCCTTTTGAAACGCAAAAGTTGATATTTATTTCACCCTGTTCGTTGGATGCCTCGGCAGGTATTGCAATTATTACTTTGTCATTCATGTATATTCGCCCCGGTTTCCAGGCTATCAGTCATACATCCGATAGTATTTTGATAGTAGGTAACCAACATTTGAGGACAACGGTCTTTCAGAAGGAAATGATTCATAAAATCTAATGCAAACGATAATGAATAATGCCCGCTTACTGCTAAGCTTAGTTTTCGCATTGACCTTTCTATGCGCCAACGCCCAGGCGACTGAAACAAAACCTGAAGAACCGGTAGCTAAAAAAGTCAACTGGTACGACAACCTGCACATCCGCGGATATATGCAGGTGCGATACAATCGACTCCTTGAAACGAATGACCAACTGAAATGCGAACAGTGTGATAAGTCATGGGGGGAAAATGGTGGAATCTTCATCAGACGTATGCGTGTCATCCTTTACGGTCAGATTACGAAGAAGATATACGTGTATATCCAACCGGATTTCGCAAGTGCGGCCAGTTCGACAAGTCTTCATTTCGCCCAGCTGCGTGATGCCTACGTTGATATTGGATTTGATAATGATAATGAATTCAGGTTACGCCTGGGACAGAGTAAAATCCCCTATGGATTTGAAATCTTACAGTCCAGCCAGAACAGACTTCCACTCGACCGGAGTGATCCATTGAACAGTGCATTTACCAATGAGCGTGATTTAGCGGCATTGTTTTATTGGGCACCTAAGGAGAAGAGAGCTATGTTTTCCAGTTTAGTAAAGGATGGACTAAAGGGTAGCGGAGATTATGGAATTGTGGGCTTCGGTGTATTCAATGGACAGACGGCCAATAAGCCTGAGTTGAACGATAATCTACACATCGTGGGACGTGTGACGTATCCATTCGAATGGAAAGGGCAGATTTTTGAACCCGGTATACAGGCTTATACTGGCGATTTCACAATTCCGAAAGACCAGATTACATCCGGGGTGAAGACGAATTCAGATGCGACCTATATTGATGAGCGGATAGCCGCCACTTTGGTCATATATCCAAAGCCTTTTGGATTCCAGGTGGAATATAATATCGGCAGGGGACCTGAGTACAACAAAGTCACTGATTCGATTGAGGTCAGTGATCTTAAAGGGGGATATGTATTGATCAATTATAAATGGGATCTTGACAAAACGGTTTTATTACCGTTTGTCCGTTACCAGTATTATGACGGAGGTAAAAAACATGAGAAAGATGCCAGGAGTTATAATGTCAAAGAATTGGAAATAGGTCTTGAATGGCAACTCAATAAAAACTTTGAATTCGTAGCGATGTACACCATTTCTAACCGTCGATTTGAGGACGGCGCACTTCAGAATAATGAACAGGAAGGCAGCCTGTTGCGCATGCAGGCGCAGGTCAATTTTTAGTGAATCTGGTCAACATAGGCAAAGGGAATCCGGGTCTGAACATCCGGATTCCCTTTTTTCATCGTATTATCATAGCGGGACTTTAAAAACAGCCTGCAAGCCGATGAGAAATTATATACTATGGATCATACTCTCTTTTCCATGCAGTTTTTTGGCGCAGGGCCTAACCATTCAATCACCAGTTAGGTTTCTGGCGCTTGGGGACTCCTATACTATTGGACAGGGCGTTTCACCGATTGCACGATGGCCTGTACAATTGGCAGATTCATTGGCCGTGCGCGGCTATGAAACGCAAGTTCTAAAGTTTATTGCTACGACCGGATGGCGGACGGACAATCTGGTCAATGCTATTAGCAATCAAAATCTCGAAGACGAAAATTTTAACCTGGTATCCATTTTGATCGGTGTCAACAACCAATATCAGAACCGGCCGTTCAGTCAGTATATCAATGAATTTCCTGCCCTGGTAGATTCAGCCATACGCTATGCAGGCGGTGATAAAGATCATGTCTTTATTGTTTCCATACCAGACTATGCTTTTACACCTTTTGGCCAGCAAAGCTCAAATCCAGATGAAATCAGCATGGAACTTGATCAATACAATGCTTTCAGCAGCCATATTGCAGATAGTATGCAGATCACGTATTTTGATATCACGCCCATCTCCCGGCAAGGACTTGCTCAACCCTCGCTTGTGGCAAATGATGGATTGCACCCTAGTGACCTACAATACACAACATGGGTGAAACTGATGCTTGATGTTATTGATCAGCAAGTAACAGCCGTTGATAGATTGGATCGTATACAAACACTTGATGCCCGCATCTCCCCAAATCCGGCTTCGGATATGATCACGATTGAAATACCGGAAATCCAATTTTTTGAGCCTTACCTTCTGTCAGTTCATGATGTACATGGAGCGTTAGTGATGGAAAGGGGATTGTTGGAAAACAAGTCTGAATTTTCTATTGAAGCTTTAGCAGATGGAATTTATATAGTTTCGATTCAGACAAAAGGTACTTTTGCTGTCTGGAAGCTCATAAAGAAATGAAATTCATGGCCTGTTGAGCATGTTGTGTTTTTCATTAAAACCATCCTGCCATGACCACACCTTCTCCACCTGCATTTTCAAGACCTTACGCTGATGAAGCTACCAACACCATCTACGAATTACTCTTTTGCGATAATATTGCATTGTTCGATCCGGAGGCAACTGCTTCGTCCGCCTATCCATGGAATATCCTGTTTTCTCCCGCACCGGAAGCGGCTGATTTGCAGAAAATCGTTTTCGATGAGACTGTCGAATCGAGAGTTAAACTACTCGCGTGTGCTGCTCTTCGAAAATTGAATCAACCAATTGAAGAAAAAGAGTTGCTTGGCGTGATCGTTGAAGTCGGTCTTGACGAAGGACTAGATGTGCTGGCATCCTATCAGGACGGCAGTGCCCGATACATCAACTATACCGGAAAGATGATTTTGTGGGATGTCCCTGATAAAGGGTCTGCGGAGATGACGGCTCAGATATTCAGGGATAGCCTGAACATAGTCCATCGCATCGGACCGTGGACGGAGCCCAGGAGATCTCATCCATCTAAAGGAATTGTGCGCATCTCTTTTTTAGTCTCGGATGGCCTTTATTTTGGTGAGGGACCGGTCAATGTTTTATTTAACGATGAGCTTGCTGCGCCGGCTTTATCTTCGTGTACCGGAATGATGCAATATCTGACTGAAAAAGTGGAAAAAACGCAAATTTGAAATTTAGTTAATTGTGCCCTGGCGGGTCTGACAATCAGATAGTTACGACAGTGTGGCACACCTAGGTGTGCCACACTGTCAAAAACGGGTCAAAATCGACCCCTCAACCTGCCCCAAACCGACTACTTTTGACCAAATATTCCACACTTTTGAAGCCATCTCCCGCACCCTTCGCTAGTTCCATTACACATCATTTCAGGTGCATCCTTAAGCAGAAATAGCATGTCAAAATATATCGTGATTATCATTTTTTCAGTCCTCTCTGCCATAGCACTGGCCATCCTGGTCATGAGCATCGGCTGGTATCTCCCGATTTTTATAGTCGTGCTGATACCCAATCTCATCATGCACCTTCTGGCAGGTATCAGGGCATACAGGAGGCATCCGGAATTTAATCGCTGGGCACTCCTAGCTGCAATAGCCATGCTGGGATTTACCCTGTTCAGGCCAGATACCGATGCACACGGAGGTTTTACAGGATACAGCGCTATGATGTACCACCTTGGTTTGAATGAAACAAAGCATACAGAGCCTTGGCCATATGAGCTAGAACTCGCATTGGTTTTCCTCCTGGCTCAGATTTTTTTCAATACGGTCATCCTCTTGCGGAAATCAGGTAAAATGGAATGAGATCATGCTATTGTTTAGATTTCCTATTCGAGTAGTTACAAAATGAATATTCCTTTTCAGACTATTGACTGGCGTGCAATACCAAAAACTATAGATATTGGTCTGAGCGGTGCTGCCACCTGGCAGACCCTTTGATTTCCTGATTGTAGATGGTGATTTTTTTATGCCATAATGAGTGTGCTGATAGCTACCGCATAGTTACCTCGTAGGTATCCTATTAAACTCCATCAGGTTAAGCCTTATTGATGAAAGGACTGAGACATCAAGACCACCACTATCTGTAGGAGGCTAACATTTGTATCTTTATACTAACCCGCTATACGGGTTATCAGTCGAATTGGGGCACCATAAGCCGTCGTTCGTTTGTCAGTGGATGTAGGTTAGTACCGGGCATCTATTTATTAATTTAGTCTAAATTTCTGATAATCAGTACATAAAATGAAACTCTACATCAAATATATGGTCTCGATCCGGTGCATTATGGTCGTCAAGGCCGAATTGGAAAAACTCGGTATGAAATACCTCGTCGTAAATTTCGGAGAGGTAGAGATGGAGGACAGTATTCCGGTAGACAAGCGGGAACAACTGAAAGACGCACTATTAAAGTCTGGGCTTGAATTGATGGATGATAAGAAGGCAATTTTGATTGAAAAGATCAAATCAGTGATTATTGAGATGGTTCACTACGATGATGAGAAGCCAAAAACAAATTTTTCAGATTACCTCACGAAAAAACTCAGCTATGATTATACCTATATGGCTAACTTGTTTTCAGAGGTGACGGGCATTACAATAGAGTATTTTATCATCGCGCATAAGATTGAAAGGGTAAAGGAGTTGCTGATTTATGATGAGCTCAATCTTACCCAAATATCCTACAAACTCAACTACAGCAGTGTAGCACATCTTTCCACTCAGTTTAAGAAGGCGACAGGCCTGACGCCCTCTTTTTTCAAACAACTGAAAAGGAAAAGACAGGATACCATTCACAATGTGTGAATAATGTAATATTCTCACAGAATTCTATAACGGGTTACATCCATTTAAACTAAACTTTGCTCAGAGATTGGTTCTTCATGGAGGTGAGGCCTGGTCACTCAGGAATTATAATAGAAAACCATACCACCCGGATTTTTTCCTGATGATCCTCATTTCATTTCTTCCGCTTTGCATTTCCGACATTGACCGGAGTGAACCTGATGCTGTATTAGCGCGGATTTTTTTTGTTATTAAATTTAGATATGAACGTATTATGGCTAATTTGCTAAATCTCTTCATAGCATTGTTGGTGATTGGATGGCTCATTGGATTTGTGGCTCTTGATGCTGGCGGATTGATCCATATGTTACTGGTGATAGCTGTGATTGTGCTGCTGTTAAAAATTATTGCAGGAAACGGTTAGCTATAGAAACCTTTTTTCCCATCAGCATGGATACAAAATGCAGAATACCTTTTTATATACAGTGGCCACTTCTCCTGGTAGGATTCTATGTGCTGATTAGCATGCTTTCCATCGGACGGCCTATCCTCCTGCCGCTCATCTATGCCTGTATCCTGGCCATTTTAATCAGTCCGGTTGTCAACTACCTGGAAAAGAAAAAAATTAACAGAGGGCTGGCTATTGCCTCTGTACTGTTATTGGCGCTAATGGTCATTGCTGCAGTCCTCTTTCTGATCGTGTCCCAGGCGAATCTGCTCATAGAGGCCATGCCCGAGTTTTCCAAGAAGCTGAAAGTTTTACTGCGTCATTTTGCCGTATGGGCATCCGGATATTTTAACGTTACGGTCAAGGAAATTGAATCCTGGTTTGAGAATGAAAAGATCAAATTCCTCAAGAGTAGCAATTTAGGCATCGGGAATACCTTGAGCACTGCAGGGAGCGTACTCGCTACATTTTTTCTGACCCCGGTCTATATCTTCATGATCCTCTTTTACCAGCCACACATCTTAGTCTTTTTTTATAAATTGTTCGGCTCGGCCAATGAAAGTAAGGTGAGTGAAATCCTGGGGGAGACCAAACATGTCATTCGGGGTTATCTCGTGGGGCTTTTCTTAGAGTTTGTAATTATTGCCATATTGAATTCCCTGGGATTATTATGGCTCGAGATGAAGTATGCCATATTATTAGGCATCGTAGGCGCCCTACTCAATGTGATCCCATATATTGGAGGCCTGTTAGCGATTGGTGTGTTTGCGACCATTGCCCTGCTGACCAAGACTCCTATCTATGTGCTCTATGTGTTGATCCTTTATCTGGTGATTCAGTTTGTAGACAATAATTACATCGTCCCCAAAATTGTGGGTTCAAAGGTCAAACTCAACGCGCTGTTTTCCATCCTGGCCGTTATGTCTGGGGCTGCCTTATGGGGCATCCCCGGCATGTTTCTCTCCATTCCGCTGATGGCCATCTTCAAGCTGATAGCTGACCGCATTGATCCCTTACAACCATGGGGATATCTGCTGGGGGATACGATGCCACCTCTCATAGAGTTGAAGGTCAAAAGATTTAAGTCCAAAAGCTGAACACTCTCCCGTGTGAGAATTATACAATTTATTGAGGGAATTGTGTAATGCTTTGCAGTGGCTATAGCTGGAACTTTGAGACATAAATTAAAACCCATGATTTCATCTTCCGAACAAATTCGTCTCACACCAGAATTAAGTACACAAAATTGTAAGCTCAGCTTAAAATCGGCATTCATATCTAGAAAAGAATTGATTGTAGGTCACGTTGATTACCCTTTATCTGCAGGGCCCTCTTTTTCAACCTTTGGCTATCTAGATAAACATTTGTTTACTCAAAAGCCAAAGATCCAAAACGCATTCTATACTATGGGAAGCCGGATAAAGGGTCTCTCTACACAAAGTACATATAACCGTTATCACCTCAGCATCTAAGTCAGAGATAATGATCGGAACAAATCTTTAAGTTTAGAAGGAAAAATATTTTCAAAGATTTATTTGGATGACCACCTCTTTTAAGGGAATTCATATCCTTTTTGATATGAATCATGTCTGGATATCGCATCACCCAGGCGCATACTTGAATTTGCAGAATGAATGCTATTCAAATTTTCTCACCGTTTAAATTTCTTTCAATGAAATCATTTTTACAACTGGCCATAGCACTTTTAACAGTGTGGATATTGCCAAATAGTATTTTCAGCCAGGCCCCTGATCTGGGCACGACTTCCTCTTTTGCCATGTTTACGGCTGTGGGCGCATTCAGTAATGATGGTTCAACAGTTGTTACCGGAGATATAGGAACAAATGTGGGTGCCTTCACAGGGTTTCCTCCAGGCATTGTTATCGGAAGTATACATGTTGCCGATGCAGTTACTGCACAAGCAGCTATAGATGTTGCCGCGGCGTATGCCGAGTTGAGCGGCTATACCTGTGGCCAGGTCATTGGCACTACATTGGGAAACGCCCAGATCCTTACACCGGATATTTATTGCATGGGTGCCGCATCGGTACTTCAGGGAGAATTAGTTCTGGATGGCGAATGCGATCCAGATGCTTTTTTTATATTTAAGATTGATGGAGCACTATCTACTGCTGTATTATCTTCTGTTACGTTAACTAATGGAGCTTCATTATGTAATGTTTATTGGCAGGTCAACGGAGCAGTCTCCTTAGGCGAAGGTTCTACCTTTCGGGGAACCATCATCGCCAATGGCGCCATAACCTTATTGGAAGCCTCTTCGTTATATGGTCGCGGACTGTCTACTGCCGGTGCCATTGAGATGCACAATAATATAGTCAATCTTGAAATGCTTCCTACAGCTTCTGTTATAGTAGCGGACGGACCTATTACTTTTTGTGCAGGTGACAGTGTCACCCTGTCCGGAAATTGCGGAGGCACCTGGAACACAGGCGACACGACTTCAACCATCACGGTAAGCACCATGGGTGATTATTTTGTAACGAATATGAATGGTTGTGGTACCGCTGAATCAAACCATATCTTCATCTCCGTTAATCCTGCGCCAGTCTGCACCATAACAGGTGTTTTTGCATTGTGTACTGGACAGACGACTGAATTGTGCGCATCTGCCGGATATTCCAGCTATGCCTGGAGTACTGGTGAAACCAGTGCCTGTATAACCGTTGACACTTCCGGCAATTATACGGTGACCGTAACAGCCGTAAACGGATGCACAAGTTTTTGCAGCCAGACCGTTACAATCGAAGATCTGAATGCACCTTCCATCACTTGTCCGGTAAATATCAGCATTGAATGTGATGAAGATACCCAACCGACTACCACCGGAACAGCAACCACTTCGGATGCTTGCGATCCGTCACCAATTTTAGTTTTTAATGATATAACACTTGGTGGTTCCTGTAATCAGGATTATATTATTACTCGTACATGGATGAGTACAGATGCATCAGGCAATACAGCCACCTGCGTTCAAACAATCAGCATCGCTGATAATACGGCTCCTGTAATGACTTGTCCGACCGTAGTCAGCCCAATAGCATGTGGAACAATACCTTCCTTTGGGTTTGCCACAGCCATTGATGCTTGTGATCCGACTGTTTCCTTTACGTTTGCTACAGATTCTTTACCTGGAACCTGTGCGCAGGCATATACCCTGACCAGAACGTGGACCGCATCTGATGATTGTGGTAATACGGCAACTTGCAGTGTTTCGATTGTTGTAGAGGATACGGCAGCGCCAGTGATAAGCTGTCCATCAGATGTGACTGCCTCATGCAGCATTTCAACTGATCCGACAGTTACTGGTTTTGCAACTGCAACAGATATTTGCGATCCGGATGTGATCATCACCTATGCAGATGACCTGGCACAAGGATTTTGTCCAATGATCCTGACCAGAACGTGGACAGCAACCGATGATTGCGGAAATGTGGCGACGTGTGTTCAAATCATTGAAGTTTCAGACAATACACCACCACAAATAACTTGTGCAGCTGTAATATCACCGATAGAATGTGGCACAGTCCCTGCCTTTGGCGTTCCTGTTGTTACGGATGATTGTGATCCAGCGGTCACGATTACTTTTGTGACGGATTCAACAAGTGGTTTTTGTGGTCAGGAATATACGTTGACAAGGACGTGGACAGCAACCGATGAGTGTGGCAATACTGCAACCTGCAGCAGTACCATTGACGTGCAGGATAATACATCTCCAGTCATCACTTGTCCGATAGTCGTGAGCCCGATTGAATGCGGAACAGCACCTTTCTTCGGAACAGCCACAGCAACAGACGCATGTGATGTTTTAGTAGAGATAACGTTTTCAGATATTAGTATTTCAGGGCTCTGCCTTCAGGAGTATAGTGTGACCAGGACATGGTTAGCTACAGATGATTGTGGTAACACAGCTAGTTGCACCAGCATCATAGTCATACAAGACAATACCGCTCCTGTCGTCACCTGCCCGGTCGTCGTGAGCCCGATCGTATGTGGAACAATACCTTCTTTTGGAACAGCCACAGCCATTGATGCATGTGATGCTGTAGTGGATATAATCTTCTCTGATGTGAGCGTTCAAGGTACATGTCCACAAGAATATAGTGTGACCAGGACCTGGATAGCAACCGATGATTGCGGCAATAGTGGCACATGTAGTGCGACCATCCAGGTAGAAGACAATACACCACCCGTCGTGACATGCCCTATAGTGATCAGCCCGATTGCCTGTGGAGAGATTCCTTCTTTTGGGACAGCCGCGGCCACTGATGCATGTGATGCCGTAGTGGCTTTACAATTTACAGATATAACGATTCCAGGTACATGCGCACAGGAGTATAGTGTGACACGGACCTGGACTGCTACCGATGATTGTGGTAACATATCGTCCTGTAGCAGCACTATCGTTGTTGGAGGTGGTGCAGGATTGGTCGTTATATGTCCCCCGGCCATGACCGTGGGATGCGCTGCACAAGTGCCACCGATTGATCTTACCCTTGTGCAGGCCAGTGGAAACTGTGGTGCACTCACCGTTACACACCTCGGCGATGTGATCACTAACCAAACCTGTTTGAATAATTTTACACTCACCAGGACCTATCAGGCTATTGATGTTTGCGGCAACGCTGCTTCCTGTAGCCAGATCATTACCGTTCTGGACATTACGCCTCCTGTCATCACCTTTGTCAATCCGTTAATTGGAGCAAATGGGGATACACTCAGGACGCAGTGTTACGGACAAAATCCTGAATGGGATATTCCTTCCTTCGATGCAAGTAGCATCAATGCCTCAGATATTTGTGAAGGTCTTGCAACAATTGATTATAATAGAACACTTGAAGACGCGGGCGATTGTTCAGCCGATGGATATATCAATTTGTATAGATTAACCTGGACAGCTACCGATGTGTGCGGCAACAGCAGTAGTGCATTTGTTTTCTTAGCGCTGGTGGATACTATTCCTCCGGTGATTGAGGGTGTGCCTGAGAATATCACCGTAAACTGTGATGAAATTCCATCACCAACACCCGTGTTTGCAACGGATGAATGCCTTTGCGCTTGTATAGTCTTATATCAGGAAACAGACCGGCCGGTATCGGAATGTCAGGATGGCCTGGTGATTATCAGAACATGGACAGCTAAAGACCAATGCGGAAATGTAACGATAGATACCCAACGAATTACGCTGGTCGACCAGCAAGGTCCAGAACTCTTTATCATGCAGCCCGAAATGGTTGGATTGACGGACGGAAGTATTGTCGAATACACCTGCAATCAAGGTGGTATACCCGATCATTTTGAAACACTGGATACAGCATCCATCATTGCCAGAGGCACATGTGACGGATACTACGATATCTCTTTTTCAGAAGAAATCAAGGTTCAATCCAATTGTGAATTTTTTGGATATCTCGAACAAAGAACATATCATTGGACCGTAACTGATCTTTGCGGCAACACGGCCGACATGACCATCACCGTCCGATTGATAGATGATGAGGCCCCTGTGATCATAGGGGTCCCTGAATTGACCTGTATCGGAGATCCTGCACTCAACGACATTGAAGTGAGTGATAACTGCGATCATGTATCGTTGAGATACTGGGATGTGAATATTCCAAATCCATGCGGAGAAGGAACAGCGAGAAGAAGAACCTACGAAGCTTCAGATGCCTGTGGAAATATAGCCGTTGATACGGCGATCCTATTACCCAATAGTCTGGTGCTGCCGATCATTGTCTTTATAGATACGTTGATGGCACAAATGGATTCCGGCCTGGTGATGAGTATTAATTGTGATGCCAACCAACTCCGCTATACCAGATTCGGTGTCGCTGATGTCAGGGTGGAAGGTGCATGTTCTGTTGGCGCTGTGATAGGTTTTTCAGAAACCCTCCTGTCAAGTGGAGATTGTGAGGTCACCGGATCTGTGGCTGTCGTTCAGTTAAAATGGACAGCAACGGATGTCTGCGGCAATTATGCAGAAAGAATCTTGCTTGTCAATATCATCGATGAATCCAATCCGGTGTTTGTCAACTTTACCCCGGTCCTGTATATCGGTTGTAATGACAGCATACCTGAGATGGCCACCACTGATAACTGTGGTGAAGTCATCATGACTAAAATTGATAAAATCATTCAAGGGCCATGTGTCTATGAATATACTATAGAGCGGCTTATTACCGCTACGGATCCTTGTGGAAACACGATTACTCGACAGCAGTTCATCCATGTTGGAAATGGCGGAGGACCAGCCATCTCAGGTGTGGAGGAGGATATCTGCGATGATCTATCTATCCCGGTAGTGACTGCCTATGATGCTTGTGCAGATCAGTTTGTCGAAGTGACGATGCACCAGGATACTCTGGATGTCACCTGCAGGGACGGCCTTGTCATCGTACGGACGTGGACTGCGACAGATGCATGCGGTCACACCACGGTGATCCATCAAACGATTATCATACATGACTTAACCCCTCCAGAGATTTATATTCCTACTTATTCAGTGATCCTTCGTTTTATTGATCAGGATCATAACCTTGTCTACCAGTCGCAAACACAAATCATGGAACTGTTGAATGAACTGAACCATGAGAGTGTGCAGGTCTATGATGATTGTGATCAGGTGATCATCCCGGTATTGACGACGGATACCCTATATGCAATAGATTGTGAGGAGGCTGGCTATGCACTGCGGATCATTTATACCTGGACAGCAACAGATATCTGTGGCAACTCAGCTTCTATTACGTTTACAGTTGATATCATGGATGACGTACCTCCGGTATTTACTGAACTCCCTGCGGATACCATGATTGTTTGTGCCCCTATGCCGCCAGCAGCTGGTATGGTGATGCTGGATTCGCTAGAAGCGGTTACGATCGTGTATACTGAAACGGTTGTACCGGGTCCTGGAATTGGCCAGTTTACCTACACAAGAACCTGGGTAGTCACTGACTCCTGCAATAATTCAGCTACCTACATACAGCACATCATCTGGCAGCCCGAATCAACCCTGGAATGCAATATAATCCTTCCGGAACTGGTGGAGTGCAATTCACATGGGATCATTATCACCAGCATTGTAATAGGTGGCACTGGACCCTATACATACGAATGGGAGATAGTAGGAGAGGAGTGTTTTATACAAGGCGGCCAGGGTACTCCTGAAATCATCATCTATATGGGATGGGCAGACGTAAAAATAATCCTCACGGTCACGGATACGTTTGGTTGTGTTTCGATGTGTATGACCTTCCTGCATTGCCTGGAGGCAGATGAATTGCCATATGCCGTCGCGCCTACCAGTGGAAGCAGTTTTATTACTTTGGAACATTCTGCTCCTACTACCTCTGAGAACAACAATAAGGAGAGTGAGAGCACGATTCAACAACTGACGTTATGGCCAAATCCTGCAAATGAAACTATTCATATTGGTTTTGAATCAGGTATCGAGGGCATAGTGGAATATAGTTTTACGAATTACACAGGCCAGACGATGATCATAGAAAAAATAAATGTCCACAAGGGATATAATGTTCAGCGGATTGACGCAGCAGTTCTTGCCAATGGAGGATATCTGATGCAGTTAAAATCGGAAGTTGAGTTGTACTCGAGAGGAATTATGATCATTCGAAATGAATAGCGAAAACTATAGGTGAAAAGAGTTTCGGAGCTATTCCGTAAAACATAGAAGGGCCCTTCCGTATACAGAGGGGTCCTTTTTTTTATTCTCCAGTATATCCACAGATTGTGAGAATTATATAACACTTTGTGAATATTGTATAATGGAAATGGTTGCTTTTAAGTCCATCTTTGGAATGTTATAATTATACCAACCAACACCTGATGGAAAATTCTGAATTAGAGAAATCAAAAGCACACATTATCGTAGAGATCATTGAATATGTTCCGAAATCCGTAGTGATGAAGACAATTCTAAAGAAATCAACCGGCAATATCAATGTAATGTCCTTTGATGCAGGTGAAGGGTTGACCGAGAAGATGTATCCTTTTGACACCTTCGCCCAGATCATTGAAGGAAAAGCAGAAATCATCATTGCGGGTAAGTCCAATTTGCTTGTGACCGGAGGATCAATTATCATCCCGGCCCATGCACCCCACAACATCAAACCGAATGGCCGCTTTAAAATGATCACAACCGTCATCAAAAGCGGTTACGAATAATGAAAGCTCCACCTCGGAGTATAATCCTTGAATTGATTCAAGTCACTCCAAAAAGTCAACGTATTGAAGCAGCTCGATGCGGGCAAGTAAACGAATTTCAGACACGGATACCTTACGGAGTGGGGCATCCGAATGGCATCGATGCCAGATCACAGCCTGCATCCAAAAACAAGCCATATTCTGTATCGGAGAGGAAGATTCGGGCCGGGGCATTTGCGGACAGGGTGAATAGTCTGAAATACTACATCAACCTTATCGGTGCCGGGGGAGTTACCTAAACTTGCTTCGAAAGCCTCATAGGAGGCTTGCAGGATGGTTGCTGGTCAATCACAAGGGTCAGTCTATGTACTGGAAAGTTTGGACTGCTGACCTGTTTGAATACCAATGTTGTTGATAAATTTAATTATGATGATACCAACTTATTCAAGTATTTTTGAAAATAGTGTGCGTCCAATAGAAACAAGAGGAAGCTGGAATGAACGCAAAGGGCGTCTCCAGGAAAAATTCCCTATACTGACAACACAAGATCTCATTCTTGAAGACGGGAATAGAGATGAGATGTTTGAAAATCTCTTAACCAAGCTAGGCAAAACCGCGCCTGAGTTGCATGCGATTATCATCGCACTTTGAGTATTGTTAACACTATTTGAAAATTTAGCAGGGTAATTTGACGCAGCCCACTTACAAAACGTAACAACTTTTTGGTCTATGATTAGGAAAGCTAGTTCGGTTTCGCAGGTCAGATTCATATATATAATGACGACTATATTTATGATTGGGCTCTCCATTTATTCATATGTGCAAATCAATAATCTTTTTGAGTCTTCAAAGATTATCTATCACACTAATAATGTCCAGAATGCCTTGGGTACTATTTCCAAATCTTTGGTAGATGCCGAGACGAATAATCGGGGCTTTCTACTGATAAGGGATTCACTGATGTTGCAAAAAAGGGATAAGGCATTAATCTCTCTTGCCAAGGGGCAGCAGTATCTGGATAGCCTGATCAGTGGCAATGCAGATAAAATGAGGTATGCAGCCAAGCTATATCAGGTCATTGAGGAAAGGAAGGTGAACATTGAAAAGGCAGCTATTGAAAGCATATCTCTGGATATCCCAAGCAACATTAAGGAAAATATTTATGAAGGAAGCCGAATTATGGATAGCGTCAATGAATTGGTGGAGGAGATGAACAGAGAAGAATCTTCCTTGCTCGAACGGCGGACAGCGCTTTTTACCCGGTTATCACAAATCACCCCGTTTTATATCATCGTGCTTTTCCTGGGATCGCTGATCATTTTATTATTTTCCTATTTTAAGCTCAATAAGGAGCTGATAAAATCTCAAGATCTCCATGCGGCATTGGTTCTGCAAGATGAAGACCGGGAATTATTGGCGAGCAAATTAATTCTCGCCAACGAGGAACTTGCCTTTCAGAATGCAGAAAAGGAAAAACGCGCATCTGAATTAGCTGTAGCCAATCTCGAGCTTGAGTTCCAGAATAAAACCAAAGAAAAACTGGCTAGTGAATTAATTATTGCTAATCACGAACTCGCTTTCCAGAATGAGGAAAAAGAAAACAGAGCTGCTGAGCTGGTAGCAGCCAATAAGGAGTTGGAGTTGTTTATAAATATTTCTAGTCATGACCTTCAGGAGCCATTGAGGAAAATTCAAATGGCGGCATCCCGCATCGAGTCGAATGATTACATGGCCCTGTCATCCAAAGGCCGGGACCATTTTGTCAAAATGCAAGAAGCTGCTCTTAGTATGCATACGCTCATCGAAGATCTACTCATATATTCCCGGACGAATAGTGAAGAGCGTATATTTGAAGACATTGATCTGACGATCATCATCAATGAAGTACGAAATGAACTCAAAGAGTCCATAGAGGAAAAGAACGCAGTCATAGAAGTGATGGATATCTGTAATGCTAATATTATGCGATTTCAGTTCCGACAACTTGTATCCAATATCATTTCGAATGCACTCAAGTTTACCATTCCAGGCCAGCCCCCTCACATTATTATCTCCAGCAATATTAAACCAGGCAGCCAATGTCATAATGAGAGCCTGATACAGGATCAGCAATACTGTCATATCCGGATTGCTGACAATGGCATTGGCTTCGAGCCTCAGTACAACGAAAAAATATTCGAGGTATTCCAGCGACTGTATAGCAAGGAGACTTACAAGGGCACAGGAATAGGCCTGGCAATGGTTAAAAAAATAGTGGAAAATCATAATGGAGTGATCACAGCTACCGGCCATTTAAATAAGGGAGCTATCTTTGATATTTATATACCTACCATTAAAAAGCCGAAGCATGGATAGCAGCATTATCAGTATTATTCTGGCGGATGACGATGAAAGTGATTGCGCCAATTTTAAAGACGCCTTGGAGGAATCAAGAATAAAATCCAATATTCATACAGTAAGAGATGGTGTGGAACTCATGGAATATCTTAAAAAGGAAGATACGGCTACCCCGGATCTCCTTTTTCTCGATCTGAATATGCCGCGTAAAAATGGTCTTACCTGTTTAAAGGAAATACGCACTATCGACAAGCTAAAGACAGTGGCTATCGCCATATATTCTACTTCATCCTATGAAAAAGATATTGAAGAAACTTTTCAGTATGGCGCTAATGTCTATATCAAGAAACCCACAGACTTCGATATCCTCAAGAAAGTACTTGACAAAGTGTTGAGTGCAGCATACGTTTATCGGGAACCGCCTTTCAGCATTGCAAATTTCGTGTTGATGATCTGATGTTTCCGAAAAACCATCACAGGATATCCTGCATCGGGCGTTGAGCAGTATATCCTGCGATCAGTTGGTACTGGATTACTTTGCAGCAGCCATCAAAGGGGGCGTAGCTTCGGGTATAATATACTTTTTAGGCTTGGTGGACTTCAGGTATGCAAATATGGCTTTGAGTTCATCATCCATCATATGCCTGTACATCTGTTATGGCATCGACAAAATTCCTGCTTCGATCCCTCTGTTTATTTTACAAAAGATAAGATTCTGCCCAAAAGAAAACGGACAGTGTAGACCCTTCAGCCTTTAAAGCAGCACTTAATTACGCTCAAAGAGCACCAGCTCTCTGCCGAATGTCTGTACTTGATGATAGGCGGTGTCGAGTACCGGCAACATGGGGTTGTCAGGTTTAAGATTATTCTTAATGATGATGAACCGTGGCTTTTTTTTCAGTATTTCATTCCACTCTTCATCCCTGCCTATCCCCAATGCACTACGGTTGTCCTTGTCCCAGATCAGCGATGGATGTACATAGGGCGTAGGACTGCTTGTACCGGTCAGGAGATAGATGATCTGGGGAGCGTTAGCCGTATAAAGGATATCGCCTGGCTGCAGACGTGTGTTTAAGTATGCTGCTGCTGCTGACGGGTAGTCTCTTTTATCAAAATAATCTGCTTTCTGAAATCCCATGTTGACCACGATAATCAGTATCAGGATGGAATAACCGATGAAGGGCTTTCGCATCCAGGCCAATGCAGGACCGGGAGAGCGCCGTTTGTCAAAAAAGCTTCCCGCCAACAAGCTGAGTGGAAGCATAAACTGGATGAAATAATGCGCAAATAATTTGCCTGGGAGTAAGATGATAAAGAGGACTAAACTGCCCCAAAGCCATGATAATAATGGAAGTCCTGCTCCTATAGTCCGCCAGTGCCAGGAGCAGAAAATAAACCATACCGTCACGGGCAGAAATCGAAGCAAACCATCCATTATATAAACCACATAGTCATACCAGGGCGGATTGATAATATAGCGCCCACTGAGTTCGAATGAATAAAACATGAAAGTGTCCTCCATGCCCAGTTGCCGGTAATACATCCATATGGATGCAAATGGTATGGTGAATCCAAAGGCCATCAGGGCACATCTTGAAAACCAATACATCCATTTTTGATGGGCCATCACTTGTCGCCAGAGATAAAACAAGCCTATGGCAAGTGCATCGAAAAGCACCACGTATTTGATCATAAAGCCAAGGCCTAATAAAAAACCGGCGAAGTATATCCATAGAAGTCCCTGATATCTCAGTATCAGGAATAGGGCGGTGATGGTAAACAGGTTGAAGAAATGTTCGGTATTGGGAGAGATGCCGTAAAAAGTAAAAATGGAAATAATAAATACATAGATGACACCGCTGGCTACCGGAGCTGGATTCTTTGAATCACTTCTGTCTTTTATTAATTCCCGATGTGCGAGGTAGAGCATCCAGGCAGTCAGTGCCACCCAGATAGCGGTGATGATCCGGAGTACTAAAATGGATTTGCCGAATAAAGTTTGAAAAATGGCGAAGAGAGTAAAAATGCCAATGGGTTTGGTGTCAATCACATCGCGCAGGTAGAGCTGTCCATGACGCACTGCATCCGCAATGACCATATACGTAGACTCATCATGGTCCATGACGGATGGAAAAAAAGAGAAGAAACGCATCACCAGGGAAAGGCCGGTCAACATAGCCAGTATCCTGAGCGGCTGGTAGGAAGAGGATGGTTGGTTGGATGCTGGCATGAGGCAGTGAAAATAGCATAAGGGCTGGTATGCAAGGTTATTTATCTTTATTTTAGGAGATGCGGGGCCTGAATTCACCTCGCTGGCATCAATCTTCCCGCTAATCTGTTATCTATGCATTCAAATTAGATTTTGTCCCACACCACTTAGTATTACATGGAAGAGTTACAACCCGGGGCCACTGCAGTGCCCTTAGGAAAGGATGAAAAAAGGTCGGTACCGTTTACCGGGTATCAGCAGTTTATCATCCTGATTCTGGCTTTGTTGCAGTTTACAATTATACTTGATTTTATGATTCTGTCCCCGCTTGGGGATATCCTGTTAAAAACGCTTGGCCTGAGCACTTCGCAATTTGGTTCAGTCGTTTCAGCATATGCGATCAGTGCAGGTATCTCCGGCATCCTCGCCGCGGGATTTGCTGACAAGTTTGACCGCAAGAGACTGCTACTGTTTTTCTATACAGGTTTTATCATTGGCACTTCGTTTTGTGCACTGGCATACAACTATCATACATTGTTATTGGCCCGCATCGTGACAGGTCTTTTCGGTGGGGTAGTGGGTTCTATATCGATGGCCATCCTCACTGATGTATTTAGTCTCAGTCAGCGTGGGCGGGTGATGGGATTTGTGCAGATGGCTTTTGCGGGCAGCCAGATTCTCGGTGTTCCGATCGGGCTGCTGCTTGCCAATGTATGGGGCTGGCATGCTACGTTTATCATGGTCGTCATCTTGTCGATATTGATTGGGGTGGCTGTCGTCACCAAGTTGAAACCATTGACGGAGCATCTCAAGCTGCAATCGGATAAAAATGCATTACAGCATTTGTGGCATACGATTCAAAAGCGTGATTACCGGATAGGGTTTATGGCTACCGCTATGCTGTCACTGGGCGGTTTTATGCTCATGCCCTTTACCAGTGCGTTTCTGGTCAACAATGTATTGATTGCGCAGGCAGATCTTCCGGTGATCTTCTTTTTTACCGGCATCTCTTCGATGATCGTCATGCCGCTCATCGGCAGGATCAGTGACCGGGTAGATAAGTTTAAAATCTTTGTCTTTGGTTCAGCTATCGCCGCTATCATGGTGGTAGTGTATACCAATCTCGGGCCTGTGCCGATATGGCAAGTCATCGTGATCAACATGATCTTGTTTATGGGCATCATGAGCCGCATGGTCCCGGCGACAGCACTCAATTCGGCTGTACCGGAGATGTATGACCGTGGTGCGTTTATGAGTATCAATGCATCACTTCAGCAGATGGCAGGAGGAGTTGCGGCTATGTTTGCCGGCATAGTGGTGGTGCAGGCATCGGAGAGTACGCCACTGCAGCATTTCAATACGCTGGGATATGTCATGGTCGTCATCATGGTGATATGCATTTTTCTGGTGTATCGGGTTAGTCAACTCGTAAAACGTAAGGTTAATAGTCAACTGTCAACTGTCGGCAAGCAATAGTCAGCAGTCAACTGTCAGCAGTCAACTGTCAGCAGTCAACTGTCAGCAGTTCGCTGTCAGCAGTCAACTGTCAGCAGTTCGCTGTCAGCAGTCAACTGTTAGTAGTCAACTGGCAACTGTCGGCAGTCAACTTCGTCCCTCTGATTCTTCGGACCCCCTTCCTCCTGAAAGGGGGCGATGATTTTTAGATTCTGGAATCATATTGGAGTTCATTACTTCTTCTTTTTAACGTCAAGACTTTCAACATTAACCCTTCTTTCTTCCCCGTTTGTCAAGATTGATTTTCAATTAAAAATACTTAATTTTGGGTGCAATGATATACTTGTTGTGCGTCATTTTATAAGATATCGATCCGATGATAAAATTTCTGTTTACATTATTATTTTTTAGTGCTTTGACAGCTATAACCGTTGGACAGCATGATGAAAACATTGACTACGGACAAGACATTTTAAAGCAAGCAGAAAATTCATTTTGCAAAGGCGACACAAACCAGACAATTAAAAATTTAGAAAGCTATAGTAACAAATTTCCCGAAAGGGGAACAACTATCTTAATCAGCAAGATAATTTCTGACTTTTACCTCACAAAAGGGAACACTGAATTGGCAATCAATTTACTGACAAGGATTCTTGACCTACAACCTACCACAGGTTATTTTATATACAAGGACAAATGTGGACTTTACAGCGGACTTGACCCTTCTTCCATTAAAGCGGACATTTGCGTTACACTCAGCAAAGCATATTTTTTGCTTGACGACAATTCAACTGCATTAGAATATCTAAAACTTGCCGACACTAAATATTTGCCGAGTTTTGGTGGTTGTGCAAACGGAATGATAATGTATAAAACGAAACTTTCGTTGGACTTTGCAGACTATTACTTGCTAACAGGCGATACCCTAAAGGCGATTGATAGACTGATAGAGTTCTTTCTTTCCAATGAACGCTATGACGACATGGTAACAGCCAAATTGAAATCAATTCTGTTATTAAAATATTCACAAAAAGAAATAACAGCTGAAATAAATAGTGGCATAGAGACAATGAGAATAGTCAAAGGACAAGTGGGCGAACCGCACAAGACGCTAATAATTACATTTTCTTGGACGGACAATAAAGAAATCTGCATTCAAAGACTTGAGATTTCATAAAGAAATTTATCGGAAGAACAAAAACATTCTAACTTTAACCAATGGATAGAAAAAAACGAACGCACAACATGGATTTGGCATCATGCGGGGTGAAGAGCTTAAATCTAAGTCCAGTTTTTCAAATTTACTTTGGTGCTGGCTTGACAATTTTGTGCTCCGAAATCCCGCACGAACGCCAAGCCCAAAAAAACGTTCTGAACTTTATGTGCTATAAATTTAAACATGATCCGGCTCCTTTATTACCGCTCTACCTATCGACTGACCTTAAATTTATATTTTTGAAATACATCCTGTTGTAATGGATAATGCAGGAATAGTTAAAACCCCTTTTGCAAGTGTGTATCCGCATTATATACAAAAGGCGGAGAGAAAGGGTCGCTCAAAGGAAGAAGTGGATACCATTATAGCGTGGCTCACCGGCTATACCATGCAATCCTTGCAGAAGCAAATCGACCGGAAAACTGATTTTGAAACCTTTTTTGCGACAGCACCTTAGCTCAATCCGAATGTTTCAAAAATCATAGGAGTCATTTGTGGATTTAGGGTAGAAGAAAGCGAGGATGAACTGATGCAAAAGATACACTATTTGGATAAGCTGGTGGATGAGGTAGCAATTGGAAAGGCGATGGAGAAGATTCTAAGGTAGTAATTAGAATGCCTTTTAAGCGCAGATGTCCTAGCCATTTCTTTTGCAAGGCAAATTTCCATGTCCTGTTCTCAGTGGTTTTAATGCTTATGATTACAAAAATATTTTTGTAACCATGTCTCAAGGATTAGGGTCAGCTTACGTAAGCAGACATAGCAACAATCGCTTGTTTCCGCCGTCACTGGAGATGTTAACCAACTCTTTATTAGCTTTACGTCCCTGTCTTCCAGGCAGGTATTGAATGACCACAAAATATATGTACGATATGGGTAATAGAGGCGAAAAGTTTTTTGAGCAAATCATATTTGCAAGCCGGTGGGTGCAGGCACCACTTTATCTTGGGCTGATCGTCGGAGGAATACTATATGCCTATAAGTTTACAGTAGAATTGATTCATCTGTGCCTGACCATCAATGAGATCACTGAATCAGCACTGATGCTGGGCGTTCTCACCCTGGTGGATATTACCATGGTGGCCAATCTGCTCGTCATGGTGATTATCGGAGGCTATTCCACGTTTGTCAGCCGCATCGATATTGAAAACCATGAGGACAAACCCGATTGGCTTCAGAAAGTCGATGCCGGGACACTAAAAGTTAAACTGGCAGGTTCATTGGTCGGCGTATCAGGAATTCATCTCCTTCAAACATTCATTAATATCAAAAACCACCAGCAGGAGCACGTCATGTGGCAGGTGATCATTCACGTCGTGTTTTTATTCTCCTCGGTCATGCTGGCTTATTCTGAAAAGATATTGCATGAGAAGCATCAGTAAGCAATCGATGTAATGAGCTATGAGTTTACCTGAAGGTGTGACAATTTGAAAGAGCAGTATCTACTGCTCATTCAACAATGTCAGAATCCTGTTGCCCAACATGACTGCACCGGAATCTACAAGCCACCGGATTTCAATAGGTTCGCCTGCTGTGACCGTAGTAGTAGCTTGTAAGGTTATGACCGAAGTATTTATGTCATGTGATCTGCTTGAATAGGGCACAAGGATTCCATTTTGGAAAATGCTGAAGGTCACAATAGTGTTATTTAATGGAGGTGGTTCCGAACCCGGACTGTAAATATTTCCATTTAGATCTTCAAATCCAGTTATGGCACCGGCATTCGTGCCAACATCACCTGTGATCGTGGAAGGGTTAGTATTGCTGACAGCCCCGCTCGAAGTAAAAATAACAAAACTGGCAAGCACACCAAGATCAACGTAAGAATCTCCAACTGGAATATAGGCTGTTCCCGGGCCAAAACTTAGGGCCCCGCCAGTTGAAAACATTCTGCCTTCCAGATCAGCACCAGTTGCAGCAGAAACAGCACCATTATGCCCTATCAACGTTCCTTTCATGATCGTATTGGCTGCCAGGCTCAAAGCACCTTCTGATATCCAGAATATATTATTGGCTCTCGCTCCATTGGCCAATATAACAGTTGTCATGGCCCCTGTACTCAGCGCACCCCCCGTCCGGATGATGAAGAGTGAATTGGTATCCCCACCACCATCGAGTGTAAGAGTCCCTGCCAATGATGCAGCAGCTGGCAACTCATAAACGCCTGAGGTTAATGTCTCTCCATTGCCCAATACAGGAGCATGGGTAGTGTTGGTGGCAGGAATTGCCATAAGTATATCATAAGCTGCTGTAAGATCAATGACGCCCTGAGCTGTGTTGACAGGCTCGCTGGCCTGGAGTCCGAACTGCCCATTAAATAATACCAGATAGGTGCCAGCCGGAGGAGACAAGGTCATCCCGGGCACTGCAATGTGTGTCGTAGATGACGTGCTGACATCTCCGGTTGCCGTGACGGAAATGATCGATGAGTCCTGACCACTTTCTGAAACAGACCACACAGGAGATGTGGGCGTACCCGTATTGACCTGAACATCGTTTGCGGTGAGATTGTAAATCATTAAACCTGCGGCGGGATTACTGATGAGATCCCGTTGCCCAATCGACATTCTGGGAATCAATAGACCCCTTTCTGTTGAAACCAAATCGAGGATCGCTGAGGAATCAGGAGAGGTTGTGCCAATGCCCACCTGTGAAAGCGCAATAGATGAAAGTGAAAGATAACAGAACGTTAAATTGATCAATAATAATTTTCTCATAACAATTTAATTTATAGGTGAAAGAGATTCTTTTTGAAACTATTCCCTTAATATAAATTGGTGTGTTATTAACGTTGAAGCATCTTTGAAATCCTTCTGCAAGTGGGCGCCTTGTGTTGATCGTATTACCCTGAACAGAAGAAATCGAATCATTTGATTCGAACGATCTTTGAAATGTATATTTCATTCCGCCTACCTCTCAAAGAATAATAATGTGTTTTTATAAAAGTTTATTTATAACAACATTCAATGGATAGCTTTCTGAGATATTGGAGTGAACTTAAAATATGGTGAATTTATTTTCGATTAAAGCTGATACTCTTTTAGAGATAAATTGTTATATAATTCCGGTCTGGATTTATATTATTCACACACCTATGCTTTTTGCTACCTTTTGCTGTTCATAGTCACAGGACAACTGAGAATAACTCCTGATAGTAGGTACTAAATCATATAATTCAAAAAATAACTCCATGAGTCCTTTTTCAAATAATATCGGTATATCAAGTTGTTGGGTAAAAGCATACATGATTTCATGATCAGATTAACATCCTCTGATTTGGAGTATATTGTTATCTTACATCACGGGCTGCAGAACGAATGGTGTCAACTGTAGTATGCAAGCTCTCAAAGGCAGATAATGTGTCAACACCCTGATCATTTTTTAAATCCTCAATTATGAATTCCATCCGATCTATTCTCCTCATCGTATCGATTTCTGCCACCATCTTTGCCTGCCAGCAACCTTTAGAAAAAAAAATGCTCCTTGGGGAATGGACAGGTGCTCAATGGCTCATCGAAGGCCAGACAGCGGATTACGATGCTACATCAACCTTCTTTTCTTTTCAGGATGGGGGCTCCTATACCTACAGGTATACAGACATGGAGGAGAAGGGCACCTACTACATCAATCGCAATGAACTCTTCACCACCCCTGATGGTGGCATCAAGATGATGGTCAAGATCGAAAAGCTCACCTCCGACAGCCTAGTCATGAATATGAACAGAGGCGGTACTTCAGAAACACTGACGTTGGTGAGGTAAGGGTGTATGCTATTGCATTTGTCGTTTCGACTCCCTTTCGACTTGCGCTCAACGACCGGGGGATGCTCGTGTGGTCACTTCGACTCCGCTCAGTGACCGGGGGATGCTACAGAAGAAATGTCGCAGGATCGTTTCGAATTCGCTCAACGACCGGGGGATGCTCGTGTGGTCACTTCGACTCCGCTCAGTGACCGGGGGATTCTACAGAAGGAATGTCGCAGGATCGTTTCGACTTCGCTCCGCAATACATATACATATACATATACATGTTCAATTCTCAATTGTCAATTCTCAATTTCAATACTGCCCTTTGCCCTTCAGCCGCCCTTAAGGGGCGGGACCTAGCTGCACCACGATTTGCTATTTAAACGTAGCAATCAGTTCCTCCAAATGCTGTTGCTTTTTTGCTTCCCGGTTGGCTATGCAGTAGTCTGTATGAAAATGATGTCTCCGCATAAAATTGACCTGGATCTCATTGAATCGTTCGATCGTCAATTGCGGATCATAGTGCCTGAACTCATGAAAAAGGTTGTTGCTGATGGGATAGAATTGATCCGTACCAAGGTATTCGAGGTCGGCATCGGCCACTATTTTTTCCAGGAGCGTTTTAGGCTTTTGGGGAATTTTAGTCGCCATGATCATCCCACACACACTTCTGATCTCTTGGGCTGTAAACAAGTGTTTTGAAAGTTTTTCAGCGCACATTTCACAACCGATCTCTTCGTGGCGGTGTGTGTGCTGGATGAAACCGATGTCATGAAACAAAGCGGCAATCTTGACGAGGTACAGATCGCGGCCTTCGATGTTTTCCTGGCGGCAGAGATATTCCGCCATTTCGATCACGTGGGCTGTATGTGCAGGAGAGTGGTACGTGAGATAAGAAGGAAGTTTATTTTTTAATATCGCGAATACGTCATCATGGAGGTCCTGGTATATGCTCATGGGTCAGTGTTTAACTTTTTGTTTGATGATCCCTCCTGTGACTTCTTTGATAGTCTGTATAAATATAAATGCGTTTGGGTCTGCTTCGAGAATGGCCAGGCGCATGCGGTGTATTTCAAGTCGGGTGACGATCGTCATGACGATGTCGGTGTCATGTTTGACATGAAAGCTGGTGGGCAGATAACCCCGCTCACCTTTGTAGACCGATATCGCCTTGCTGAAATCATTGACGATGATGCTTTTGATCTTTTCGTGCTTGCTGGAGATAACAGACAGCGCGGTGTATTCTTCAAATCCATCAACCACGTAGTCTGATATTTTCATGGCCGTGAAATACGTGACGATAGAATACATAGCCTGTTCGGTACTTAAAAAAATCGCCGCTATGATAAATAGAGTGGTGTTGAACAGCATGACAATTTCACTGGTAGAAAATCCGGATTTCTTGTGGGTATAATCCGCCACGACTTCCATTCCATCCAATACACCCCCTCCTTTTATCGCCAGGCCAATGGCGAGGCCAACAAAAAAGCCACCAAACAAAGCCACCAGGAGTTTGTCTTCCGTTAAAATCCCTTCAAAGGGTATCAAATAGAAGCAGATGACGAGCAGGATGATCGCAAAGGTGGTTTGAATAGCAAATGATTTTCCGATTTTCCTGTATCCGACGATGACAAAAGGGATATTAAACAGGATGAGGGAAATCCCAACCGGCACGTCCAGCTTTTTATACAGCAGGATCGAGATACCCGTGACCCCGCCGTCAAGAAATCCTTTGGGAAGCAGGAATCCTTTCAGTGCAAATGTCATACATAGCACAGCCCCCACGGTAAACAGGATAGATTGAATAGAGAATATCCCCTTCCAGTCAATGGTATTGGTATGCGACATAGATTACCTTTTGGTAAAAGTTACAAGCCGGTAAAAATACCTTTTTTAGGGATTATTTGGCTCAGTCACCTATCCTGGAAATGGATCGCGCTTTGCTGGCCGCATTTTATACCTACATTGCTTTTGATCCGCAGGTGTACAGCGTAGAAAACGGCAGGACCATGGAAGTACTCCGTCCCGATATTGCTGAACACAAACTACTAGCCACCAAATCAATCATTGATCACATCTTCGAACAACGCAGACAACTGAAGGCAAATACGGATTAATCCGCAACTCCATCAGACAAGGGAATACCTATAGCTTATGCATGTTGTGGCTTGATCAGACGTCCAATAAGTAGATGATACAATGCATATTTGCTCACTTGGAGGGAAAGCGAAAAAGTAGGCCGCTATAGTTGTACTTTTAGGGCCATGAGACTTGCCCTGGTATTTGCTGTAGTGATTCACGGTCTGATCCACTTCCTTGGATTTGCCAAAGCGTTTAACCTGCTCACCGTCGCCGAACTGACACAGCCGATTTCCAGACCATCCGGAATCTTCTGGTTTCAGGCAGCACTCCTTTTCTTATTTGTCGCGGCAGGGATCTTGCTCAAAAAGGACTGGTGGTGGATGCTCGCCATGGTAGCCGTGCTTTTATCTCAGTTCCTCATCATGGGAAACTGGCAGGATGCTAAATTTGGAACTTTCCTGAATGTACTCATCCTGTGTGCAGCTATCATTGGATTTGCAGATTGGAAGTTTTACAGAAGCTATAGAGTGGATGTTCATGAAGCACTTTCTAAAGCGATTCCGGTAGAACAAGACCTCATAACAGAAGCAGATCTGCAACGTCTGCCCCAGCTTGTGCAACAATACCTCCGATATGCCGGCGTAGTGAACACCCCAAAGCTCAAAAGCCTGAAAATTGAATTTGACGGAGAGATGCGCGGTAGAGACATGGATTGGTTTCCTTTTCACGCCGAGCAATACAATACCTTTAATACCCCTCACCGGTTATTTTTTATGCGCGGTCGGATAAAAGGGCTGATGGTACCTGGATATCATGCATTTAAAGATGGTACGGCAACTATGTTGATCAAGCTCTTTGCTATTTTCCCTGTGGTCAATAACAAAGGAAAAGAAATGAACATAGGGGAGACCGTGACCGTCTTTAACGATATGTGCATCATGGCTCCTGCTTCGCTAATCGATCCACGGATCCGATGGGAAGAAATCGACAGCCAATCAGTTAAAGCGATTTTTACAAACCAGAACATTACAATATCAGCTCAACTTTTTTTTAATGAACAAGGCCAGCTGATTAATTTCGTTTCAGACGATCGGTATGAAACCACAGGTAAGTCATTCGTCAGACGTAGGTTTTCAACCCCGATGAGCCATTATAAAAATATCAATGGCATCAATGTCCCCACGTATGGTGAAGCCATCTGGCATTATCCTGAAGGTGATTTCGTCTATGGGAAATTTTATCTCAAGGACATTCAGTACAATGTAAAATAAGCTGTCAGTTTTGAGCTATCAGCTGTCAGCTCTCAGTTTTTAGCTTCCAGCTATCAGCTTCCAGCGATTTTCCCGTTTCAAGAAAAAAGCAAAGTTGGGCGTAGGTTGTACCTGCGTCCGCGTATGTCAGATCAAAGAAATCATGCACCAGGCAAAAAAATTGTAGCCGTTTTTAACGGCAGGTATTTTTTAAAAAAGCAAAGTTGGGCGTAGGTTGTACCTGCACCCGCGTACGTCAGATCAAAAAAATCATGTACCGGGCATTATCAGTGCAGCCGTTTTTAACGGCAGGCAATTAAACCTTAGACAAGTACCTTTGTCTAAACTAAATGCAACACGTGAAATACATTACTTCCATCCTCCTGGTCACCATTTCCTCCTTAATCAAGGCCCAGTCCCTCTACTTCCCCCCACTCACCGGAGACGAATGGGATACACTATCACCATCTTCCCTGGGGTGGTGTGATGACCGCATTGATTCATTGTATGAGTTGCTGGAGGAAAACAACACCAAGGCATTTATCGTCCTCAAGGATGGGAAGATCATTCTGGAAAAGTATTTCGGGTCTTTTGTCCAGGATAGCATATGGTATTGGGCCAGTGCCGGCAAAAGCCTGACGGCTTGCCTGGTCGGCATTGCGCAACAAGAGGGATTCCTGTCCATAGCAGATACCACCAGCGTCTATCTGGGAGCAGGGTGGACCGCTTGCACACCCGAGGAGGAAAAAAAGATTACCATACGACATCAACTGACGATGACTTCAGGTCTGGATGATCTAGTACCAGATCATTTCTGCACACTGGATACCTGCCTGGTGTATAAAGCAGATGCGGGCACCAGATGGGCCTATCACAATGGTCCCTATACATTACTCGATGGTGTGGTAGAGGCTGCCACCGGACAGAATCTCAATACTTATTTCCAACAGAAAATGAGAGTATCAACCGGCATCACCGGTATCTTCCTTCAGACTGGATACAACAATATCTTCTACAGTAAGCCCAGGAGTATGGCTCGTTTCGGTCTGCTGATCCTCAACCAAGGCAACTGGAATGGATCGCAGGTCCTCACAGATCCTGCGTATTTCAACAGCATGGTCAATACATCGCAGGACCTGAATCAATCCTACGGATACCTTTGGTGGCTCAATGGCAAACCATCCTATATGGTGCCTGGTGTGCAATTTGTTTTTCCAGGCAGTCTCATGCCCCATGCGCCTGATGATATGAGATCTGCGCTGGGGAAAAACGGACAATATGTTGATGTGGTGCCGTCCCAAAATATAGTCCTCATCCGCATGGGCAATGCCCCTGGTGAAGGCGAAGTCCCATTGACCCTCAATGACCTCATCTGGGAACATATGAGCGGGTTGGCTTGCGGGACTACCGCTACATATGACAATGATTTCGATGCACTTTCATGGACCGTGTTTCCGAATCCCGCAAATGATCATTTTACAGTGAGCATGCCCGGTCAATATTTTGATCTTGCTGTCTATAATTTAAATGGCCAGAAATTGGTGCAGCATGCCGGCTGTTATGATCGCCACGAGGTAAGGGATGAATGGGGGAGTGGGGTTTGTTTTGTTAGGGTGACAGCGGTGGATGGGAGACAGGTGTATAAGAAAGTGATTTTTCTAAGGTAGTATTTGGTATTTACCTGCTGTTAAAAACAGCCTACATGACATTGCCATGCCTATGATTTTTTGCTCCTGCATACGCGGGCGCAGGCGCAGCTAACGCCCAACGGTTCTTTCTTCATGAGGCCTGCGGCCTCATTGGAGTATGGTCCATAAGATAACGAAATCTCATCTCGAATTGGCAGAAAACGGTCACTCTAAATTGTTTGAGCTGCGCGGATGATCTGTTTCACGCCATGACAGGTCACAATGGGATGTATCAATTGAAAGAAACAGAAAATGAAACACCGTTAAGCGAGCAAGTAAAACAGGAAGCAATGCAATTGTACATCTCACAAGGCGAGTTTTTAGAGTGACTAGCCTTTTTGTTACTTTTTGGGCAATGCAAAAAGTAAATAAAATCTCACGCCTCATGCGTTACGAATCCTAAATCTCACAGACACCACCAGCGCATGCAATCGCGCTCGTCGTCGTCACATCCTGATATTCAGGTGCCTTGAGTAGTGTTACAAAATCAACCAGACGGAAGTCACGTTTGATTTTGACCCACTTGTGCCAGAGGTGAACATCCTTCATACAATAGATCGTGTTGGTCAGGTTGCCATGGAAATAATTATGGCTGAATTGCTTGACACGTCTTAGCCAGTCTTTTCTCAAGAGAACTTCTGACCGTGTGCCGGTGACTGGAAGTTTAGGATCCTGTACCAGTTTGACCGCACTCCACAGGTCGTTGTTGAAGTAATGTAATCCGTCAACGATAAGTCCTGACATAAAGATGGAGGCATCACCATATTTGTGTACGATTTCTTCGGTGTTAAGGACAGAAGTGAATGGAGCCTGTGCATAGTCCTTATCCCCAAACTGGGAGATAAAGGATACGGCCGTAAAATTGTCCTGGTGGTCAAAGATGTAATCAACAACTTCTTTTTTGTCATCAATGATGACTGTATTGCTCACATTGTGATTGGTCAGTTTGTTGTAGCAACGATCTTCGTTCTTTCCCGGCTTCACCCATGCATTCTGTACCAGCTCTATCAGCCTGAGGTGTTTAATGCCGTGCATGTCATCCTTGATGATCACATTGTCATAGTTTTCGCAGGGCACATAGACTACCCAGTCAGATTGGGTATTTGACCAGAGGGATTCTTCGAGCATCTCTGGATAATGCGCCATGAGATATTTTGCTGTCTCACTTTCTTTATTGAGCTGCATGATCCGGAAGTAGCGTTTGCTATGCTCCGGATGTATGCCTGAGGCTGTCTTTAAAATGACGGAAGCATTGCCTGATGGCTTGACCGTGGTCGTTCGTGCAGCAGGGTTGATGCCGATGAGGTTCGCCACTTCTTTATTCGTTTGTTTGACGATTTCGGCTCCTTTTCGCAGGATGACTTCATCAAATAATTCTGGACGGGTCATCCAGCCTGTAATCGAGATGCCGATCAGTGCCTCACCGGCGACGATTTCTTCCGTCTGTTTTCCGAGGTATGGAAAATCAGTATAGCCAGCCTGCAAGGTGCCTAGTATGGCTGATTTCCTGCACAGGTCATAGAATTTTTCTTCGCTGAATTTGCCATGTTTAGTGATACATGCGGATGCGTTGAGCTCGTTGAGATTGCAAAACTGGAAGGCAGCTTCCTGCTTGTTTTTAATCTGTGCATAGAAATTGAATCCAATCTCAAAGCAGGGGTTAAACATTTCATCTTCATGTGACATGAAGACAAAGCCCAGGTCATTGTCACCTTCATTTAAGGATACGAGTTCATTAAACGCCTCATAGCTGAAGGTATGACGGAGCAAGCCGACAGAGTTATTACTCCTTGCCCTCCAGGGATGTGTCTGACGCCAATGCCCTGTTTTGGCACGTAGGAGTTCGTCATCATCCTGGTCCATGATGATGTTCATCGCGCTTCTTCTCACCCCTCCGGAAAGGACAGCATCAGAGATGTGCATGAAGACATCATAAGCGATGATGGATTTGAAAGGCGCACTCTCTGCACCATCAATATATTGATCCAGGAGGGATTCAATTCGTTCGATCGATTGTTTCAAGCCATCCGGACCCGGGGCTTTAAAACCACCGGAGATCGGTGCACCTTTCGGCCTGATTTCAGAATAGTCAAATTTGATCTGGTTTCTGAAATACTCATTATGAAGAGATGGGTGATGGCAGTATGAACTGATCAGCACCTTGATCGCCTCAGACCATCCTTCGATTGAATCAGGTATCGTATATGATTTGACTTTATTGCTGCGCTTGTAAAGCGGAGGGAGCTGACTGACAAATTTATTTTTTAACGAGACGCCTAAGCCTGTGCCGGATAGCAACACAAAAAAACCTTTGTTGAAAACATCAGGCGCATACGCATATGTCGTGCAGCAATTATATATTTTGGCATTGTTGCGAATGATCTGTTCTTCCCTGAATTGAAGGTTGCGCTGGGAGGCCAGGAATTCTTTATGGTAATAGGATTCTGCAATTTCTTCAAGAAGAGGTTCCACCACGATGCCATAGTGCATCCGGTGGGTATTAAACACTTTATCACACGCTTCTTCCCAAGATTCGTATCGACCCAGGATTGGGTCCCATTTGAGGTAATCGCTGTAAAGCTTGAGCTGGGACAGGAATTCCTTCCCCTTGTCCATTGGTAAGTTCGATGAAGACATAATCTGAATGAAATTTAAACCGATCTCAGGTTTCAGCAAATGTACATATTAGAATTATCTATAATCACTTGATGAAGTTAAATTTTCGCCCCGGGCTCATATTTCCGGCGAAGTTTTGGTTTTTGAATTTTATCTTAGTGGTTTAATGGGTTGTCTTACAGAAGGTTATCAGGTTCTACCCTAAATTTGGTTGAGATAGGCGGGGGTAATCGTCTCATAGTAAAAGGTTGAAATATTGCCTTTTGCCGTCATTATTAGCGTATAGAAAAATTGGTTTTTTTTATTAACATTTGTGGAAAACTGAGGATGACCAAATGTCATGTAAAGCTAACTTCACCGTGGGTTGGCAGAACTTGAGCATAGATTTATGAACAAAACCTGATAATGAGCGTTTTATCTTCACTATGCGCTAAAGACTACCTGATAGTTAAACATCATACCTGTTTTTTGCAATTTCTTTGCGGAGATTTGGTTCGTAATCAATTTCAATTGACGACCACTGATCAGGTTGATGTTAAGGCCAAAAAACCTCACCCCGGATTTTGAATTGAGTATCATAAACATAGTGGTAATCAAGTGGGCACCTTGCTATTTCCAGTAAAAGTACATCGTCGCCTAAAAGGAAGGTATGGCGCTTTTTAACATAAGAAAATAATGCAGCGTGCAAGTTGCTGCCCATCAATAAACTATTCAGGAAATCAAATCACTTAAATCAATACACTATGAAAACGATCAAAGTAATGCTCTTCAGTTTGCTTGCTGTCCTTTTACTCCCTGCTTGTCAGCGGGCAAAAACAACAGCTGAAGCTCTTTCCGGATCAACGGAGTTTCTCTACAAGTATCGCTGGAGCCTGACAGAACTGGCCGGACAGCCTATCCTGGCAACAAAGCCTCCATATATTAATTTTATCCAGGGCGATGCGGATAGAGTAGCAGGATATTCAGGATGCAATGAATTCGGCGGAGAAGTCGATCTCAGCAATCTGAATTTTATAAAATTTTCTGGACTGAATTCGACAAAGATGGCTTGCATTGGTGAAAATGTTGAACAAGATTTCCTCGATATTTTTTCCCGGGTAGATGCATGGAGTATTGCTATCGATGAGCTGTCACTATTCCAGGGCAAAGACCTGTTGGCCAAATTTAAAGGACTGCCCCCTGAGCCTGAGAAGATGGAAGGCGAAAATTCAGCATTGAACGGAAGATGGGAATTGAAATCATTGACCGGTACAAAACTCACCTTTGAGGCATTGTTTCCTGGTCAGAAACCTAATCTTGCCTTTAATCTGCCGGTGATGGAAGTGATGGGGTCTACAGGCTGCAATTCATTTACAGGCGCTATGGCGATGGACAGTAACCATATTGAGTTTATCAATCTCGTCGCCACCGAAAAAGCTTGCAATGGTATCGGCGAACCCACTTTTATCAATGCGTTGAAAGCAGTATCCACCTTCAGCCTCGTGGACTCCAATACGCTGGCGTTGATGAAAGCAGATACTGCTTTGCTCAGGTTCGTACGCCAATAAACTATATGGGGGCATTGCTTTGAGGGATAACCATGGTCGTACTCCATTGCATTTTTGGAAATGATAAATATTTTTGCAGTTCATCATTTGTCATGCATGAGTTGTTAGCTTTGCATTCGTTGATGCATTAAAGCAATGTATATGAAGTTTTTTTCAATGGTATGGATTTCCTTTTATTGTCTTACTAGCTACGGGATACTATCAGGCCAGGCTCCGACACAATATATGGAAGGCAAAAAGCCGGTTATATCGGCTGAGTCATCGATTTATTTTAAATCAAATGGTATCGACCCGGTCTGGTCGCTTACGATATCGCCTCACCTGATTGGCTTCAAATCACAGGTTGCGGGTTTTGGTATTTTCAATTCCGCTCATGTAGAACCTGTGAAGGAAATGGATAGCAACATAAAGAAATACACGCTGAAGACAGAAGAAGGGGCCATGGAAATTGAACTCTACAAGATGTTATGCACAAATGAAAAGACCGGAGAACGTTATTCCTATGCTGTCAAAGTAACCATCCAACATACAGCAGATACTGCTGCAACGAGTTTTAATGGCTGTGGAGCCTATGTCACTGATCCTGGACTTGAAGCTAAATGGGTGCTCAGCGCAATCGGTGCAGATGCCGTCACTGCCGGCCAGTTCAATGATACGTTGCCTTACCTTTTGGTTTACGCCAGAGGAAATTCATTTGAGGGTCACAGCGGGTGCAATACTATTCGTGGCAGGATTTATTCAGAACGCAACCTGCTAAGATTTACAGATTTAAATCTGACAAAGCGAAAATGTGCGCACCTTACGAAAGAAGAAGAGTTTACCAATGTACTGCAGTTTTCCACTCAATATACCCTTGAAGCAGACCAGCTGATCCTTTCCAATTATGCTGGTGTAACGCTTGTTTTTAAGAAATCAGGATGATCCTCTCTGCGCTTTGTCCGGCATCCATTAGGCCAGTTGTACAGGTATCCGCGCCAGGGATTACATACTTTTGTAACTATGGGCATACAACGAAAGGATAATCATGGAGACCAGGTTTAAAATTGAAGGATATTGGAATGAATGGAGCAGCCAGCTTATGCCATGGCTGCTGACTCATGGTATCCGGATTTTGTTCATTATCGCTGCAGCCTACGTGCTCAATTATGTTGCGAGACGATTGATGGAGAAGATTGTAAAAGTCACTGTCACGGCTGCCTATTATCAATCGGAAATAGCTGAACGTAAGCGGGAAGAAACACTCACACAAATCTTTACGTGGTGTGTAAAGGTTTTGCTGGTCCTCACCGTCTTCATGTTGATCTTAAGTGAAATTGGTCTTTCGGTCGGCCCGTTACTTGCCGGTGCCGGCATATTGGGACTTGCCGTAGGCTTTGGTGGCCAATATCTCATTCGTGATTTTATTACCGGTTTTTTTATGATCATCGAAAATCAATATCGCATAGGAGATGTAGTCAGTCTCGATCAGACGAGTGGGGTGGTGGAGCATATCAGCCTGCGCATGACCAGGCTGCGAGATCTTGACGGAACCGTACACTATGTGCCACATGGCGACATCAAACGTGTTGCTAATCTTTCTATGGACTTTGCCCGTATCAATCTCAACGTCAGGGTTGCTTACCAGACGCAACTGGAGAAAGCCATTGAAGTGATCAATAAGACCGGCATGGAACTCGCAGCCGATCCCCTGTGGAAAGAATTTATCATCAAGCCACCTCAGTTTCTCAGAGTGGAAGATTTTCTGGAGTCCGGTATTGTCCTAAAGATACTTGGCGAAACGGTACCCCTTAAGCAGTGGGAAATCACCGGTGAATTACGTAAGCGGATCAAGGTTTCTTTTGAGCACGAGGGCGTAGAGATGCCAGCATTACAGCGTTTTATGAACCCCCTTCAGGACAAAGGTATTTAATGGAATGGAGGTGTCATCCTGAGGCATTTCGTTTTAAGTCAGGTATATTTTACGCTGGTGATAGAAACGCAATAGTAACTGTAGCTTATCTTCGTACTAAATAAGGCTGACAAATGAAAAATTGGATACTGAGTTTGATTGCAATTTCCTTGATGGTTAGTTGTAAAGCTAAAAATGAAAACGTTGCCACCTCGGACATAAGCAAATTGGCTGAACAATATGTTCGCCTCGCCCTTGTGATAGGCCAATATGATGAACCATTTGTCGATGCTTTTTATGGCCCTGATTCACTCAAACCGGTTACACCTCCTGCTGCCGTATTTCCAAAAGACAGTTTGCTCCAGGCCATTATTTTACTTAAGGCTGAATTTGATCAGATTGCCATGACAGACAGCAGTAGCGCTGATGGTCATCGTGCAGCATGGATAGCTGATCAACTGGTTTCTTTTGACAGGCGTATCCGGATTTTCTCGGGGGAGTATGGATTGTTTGATGATGAATCCAAAGAGTTGTTTGGTACCGCCGCCCCGGTTTTCAATGAGCATTATTATCAGTTGCTGGTCGGCCAGCTTGACAGCTTGCTTCCAGGTGTAGGTACCGTACCGGAACGCTTCCAGACATTAGCCAATCGATTTATCATCCCTAAGGACAAACTGGATACGGTCTTCAGGGCAGCTATCGCGGAATGCCGCACACGGACACTCCAGCATTATGCACTACCTGAAAATGAAAATTTCAAACTTGAATTTGTCACCAACAAATCCTGGAATGGATATAACTGGTATAAGGGAAATTACCAGAGCATCATCCAGATCAACACTGATCTCCATATATTTATTGACCGGGCTATCGATGTAGGTAGCCATGAAAGTTATCCCGGCCATCATGTATACAACATGCTGCTGGAGAAAAATCTATACAGAGACAAAGGACTGGTGGAGATTTCCGTCTATCCGTTGTATAGCCCTCAATCGTTGATTGCAGAAGGGAGTGCTAACTATGGTATTGATGTCGTTTTCCCCGGCAATGACAAAATCACTTTTGCGAAGGAAGTGTTATTACCCCTGGCCGGCCTCGATACTACAGGTATCACGCTTTATTTCACGGCACTTGCGACCAAAGGGAAACTCAATTATGTGCGCAATGATGTAGGCAGAGGCCTCCTCAGCGGTTCGATGACAGAGGAGGAAGCCATGCGATGGCTGCAGGATTATGGGTTGTACAACGAGGAGACAGCGGTCAAGGGGATTAGCTTTATTCGCGGTCAACGAAGTTATGTCATCAACTACAATCATGGCATGGATCTCGTCAAAACGTATATCGAACAACGAGGAGGAACAGATAGTGAAACGCGATGGAAGATTTTTGAGACACTCCTTAGCGGCCAGATCAGGATACAGGAAATCCTCGCGACCACTAAATAGATCTCCCGCAACCTGATCGCAGGAGCGGTGATGAAAGTTGAATCGGTTGCTCCAGCCACATACGTAATTATCGCTCTTCACCTTTCTATCATTATTTTTCCAGTATTAAATTTTTTTGCTGAAATTCGTACCCACACAAAGCCATCCTATGGATACACTCTTCACCTTTTTCCTGATCGTGCATATTGTCAACGGTGCTACTGGCCTGATCGCCGGCACGATTAATCTGATTCGTAGAAAAGGTGATCTATGGCACAAACGGATCGGCGTAGTATTTGCCTATTCGATGAACATAGCAGGCATTTCAGCTATTGTTCTTTCCATACTCAACCCCAATTATTTCCTCACGATCGTTGGTGTATTCACGATCTATATGGTGAGCACGGCCTACAGATATATACGTCTGCGGCTCACCGAAATAGATAATGATCCAAAGAACTTTGATTGGTTCCTTACCGTGTGTATGGGGATAGCGGGTCTCTTGTTTGTGGGTTTAGGCGCTTTAACATTATTCAAAGCAAACACCTTTGGCATCGTCTATATTGTTTTTGGATGCATTGGATTGCTCTTTGTCAGAGCAGATATTAAGAATTACAGGGGTAAGGCACGACAGCGTAACTATTGGTTACTCGCGCATCTCCAGCGCATGACGGGCGGCTACATCGCTGCATTGACGGCCTTTCTCGTGGTCAACGCAGATAATTTTCCCTCGATCATCCCGGGCCTTGTCCTATGGCTTTTACCTACGGCTGTTTTGACCCCATTGATCATCATCTGGTCCAGGAAATATTCGATGTAAGCCGGAAAGAGAGTGAAACAGGAGGCCGTCGTCCATACGGATAGACAACAGATCGAAGCACAGCGTAGATCCCGCCAAATGAACAGCATTTGCGGCGGGACTCATGACGCTCGTTTTTTTTTGGTAGCCTCTGGCTACCAACGGCTAAACCATTGATATCATGTTCAAATTCCGAATGGTGATGGTAGCCTCCTGGCTACAGGTATAATTCATTCCTCCGCCTCCGCCTTCACCGCAGTTTCCATCTTCAAACTTTGAAGAATTCATATCCTATTCTTATATTTAAGTTCATATTATTTACTTCCATGCGCTAAGCTGATTTCATCCATTATTCCAGAAAACCAAAATCTATGAAAAGGAACCTTATTCTTGCCAGTCTGCTCCTGCTGACGATGACACTTTACAGCCAGGACTCGAAAGAAATCTTTAGAAAATCTAAGGAAAAATGCCAATCCATCACAAATGGATATTATGAAATGACCAGTCATAAAAAATATATGAGTGGTCCTGATACGAGCATCAACACCCAAAAATGTTATTTTAAAAAATCCAAGGCAAATATGCCTTTTTCTATGCTATTTCATTTGCAGTATATGGAAGGCGGCCAGCATACCGGCTCTTCCCTTTTTACCGGCGAGGAGTTGGTTAGTTTTTCACTCAAAGACAGCACCGGAATGATATTGAGTATGGATAGATGGAAGAGTGAAATTAAAGCAAGGAGTGATAATTTTAATTTCTTCGAACCTGTTACCTCCAGAAATAGCCACGCTTTGCCTCGGAAATCTGATTTTAGGGAGTCCTCGTTTCAAATGAAGTGGATCGGTGAAGAAAACGTAAGCGGCTACAACTGCCATCATATTGAAATACGTGAAGTGCCAAAGATGGAGAAAGGATCTCCGCTGGAGGTGATCGAATACGTACGACACTTTTGGATCAATACAATGGATATGGTCCCCATTCAGTATTCGGAGCAGATTGCAATGGTGATGAGCAAGGATACCATGGTCCAGTATGACCGTTTTACGCTGGATCGGTATGAGCTGAATATGCCTTTTGAAGAAGACAAAGTATCTCTGTCGGTAGTTCCGGCCTATATCCATCTCAATGAGTATGCGCCCTATATACAGCCTGAGCCCCTGCCGTTGGATACCATCGCTCCGTTATGGTCATTCCCCTCGCTGACAGAGGAGACCGTGAGCCTTGAGGATCTGAAAGGGAAACTGGTGCTGCTTGACTTTTTCTACAAAGCATGCTTTCCATGTATGCAGGCGTTACCGGCCCTCCAATCCCTTCATACAAAGTACAAAGACCAAGGTCTGGTCGTCATCGGCATGGATCCCTATGATGATAAAAAAGACAATCTGACTGATTTCCTGGCTAAGCGCGATGTAGACTACACCGTCCTTTATGCTTCCAGAGAGATCGCCAAAACCTATAAGGTAAGCGGCTATCCCACGATGTTTCTCATAGACAAGGAAGGAAAGATCATCCACATCCAGGAAGGATACGGAGATAAAGTGGCAGACCGGATCGAAGAGATCATCCTGAATAATCTGTAAAGGCTATGGCTTATACACAACTTGGAATTGGCCAATTTTGGCCGCTGGCTGGAGTTCTCTTTCTCATTTATTTGGCGGAGAAAACTCCATCCAACGGCACCAGGCCGATTATTATTTGGAATCCTTGATTAATATTCACGGTTGGTATAATGGTCGGTATTACTGTGTTTGCTGGAGCAAACTGTTCGTCTCCGCGCTGTGACACTCCTGTAATGGGTCCCACTCAAAAGATGTGTATAAACGCTAGCCCTGAAGTGGGTAAAACTTTCCTATTTCCTATCTCCTATTTCCTATTTCCTAACTCCTATCTCCTATTTCCTAACTCCTATTTCCTGATTCCTGATTCCTATTTCCTAACTCCTATTTCCTCATTTTCAATTCTCTACAGCCTTTTGCCCCCGCCCCCTGCATTGCCCTTTCGCACTTCCTTCCGCATGCAAACGCCGGGGAGGCATGATTTTTCTTACAAAATAATTCGACTATAGACGTATGTTCATTCAACACTATATTCAAACTCCTATCTCCTAACTCCTATTTCCTAACTCCTAACTCCTATTTCCTATTTCCTAACTCCTAACTCCTATCTCCTATTTCCTATTTCCTGATTCCTAACTCCTAACTCCTATCTCCTATTTCCTATTTCCTGATTCCTATCTCCTATCTCCTATCTCCTATTTCCTATTTCCTGATTCCTGATTCCTATTTCCTGATTCCTATTTCCTATCTCCTATCTCCTATCTCCTATTTCCTATTTCCTGATTCCTATTTCCTGATTCCTATCTCCTGATTCCTATCTCCTGATTCCTATTTCCTATCTCCTATTTCCTATCTCCTATTTCCTGCCTCCTATCTCCTGCCTCCTATCTCCTAACATCATATTATTGCATAATTTAATAAGATTTCTTTACTTAGCAGTCTGTTAGTGCATACCGTAAAGGGCAGCATTTTCCTTTTTTCCGTCTCTTCTTAAGTTAACTACACACACACATCCTTACCTCTAATTAAGGTAATGCCATTCTATTTTTTAACTAAGATCTAACACGAACCCAATCAACATGAGATTTTTTACCCCCCTTCTCTGCCTGGCCCTGATGGCTATTAATCAGCTATCCGCCGAAGGTACCCGTCAGGTCGCCCCCAATGCTTTTATCGACATTTTGGGTAATCCCACGACGGACATTGCTGCACTTCACATCAATAACCCGGCCTACAGCAGCTTTGCCGCATTCAATAATCCAAATCCACAGAGCCGGATGTACATCCATCTCAAGGATCCATCCACCGAGTGCATTTATCTCGGTTTCAACTGGGCGCATAATAATGTGACTACACCTGCACCTCCCAGGATTAATTTCCACTACCAGATCAAAGACCCTAATGGAAATGTGGTGTTCGGTCCAATAACCGTTACCCCCATTGAAGCCAATATCCAGACCTGGAACGAAGGTTTTGCAGGCCCTATGCAGATTAACGGTCCTGGTGGATATAATGCAACCCAGGTGACTTCAGCTATCCTGGGCTCACAGGGCTGGGCTGGTAAAGGCGACTATTACATCGAATTCAGGGATGATGAAAACAATGATCTCCTGATCGATTTCTGGGATATCACCGTCGCAGATTGTTCATCACCTTCACCAGTGGAAAAACCTGGTCGGGTTTGGTCTTTTAACTGGTCATTTTTTGCCATTAATGATTTTGGATTTCCTTTCCGTCCGTTCAATGGCGCCTTCTATGTATGCGCTCCTGACCCGGATGATGACAATAAATCGTTTGTAACGAAGATTGATTTTAACGGCAGCGGCTTTCAGCCTGCAGCATTCAATGTTGCTTTCAATAGTTTTGGTAGCATGAATACGGGTGATGTCGCCATGGACCGGAGGAGTGTTCAAAACATTAATGCTACCCAACCCGAATATGCTATCTTTCTCAATGACCCGGTCGATATCTGTGAGACTGCCAGTATCGGGGAACTCGAAATCCTAGGCATCAGTCGATGCTCAGGTGAAGACTATTGTATAAAATTTACCATCACCAAAGCCGGCCAGGTTGACCTCTTACTCGATTTTGACGGACCTGATAATGTATACACCCCAAATACCGCAGATATTTTATTATCTCGAACTGTAACCGCTGAAGAAGTGGGGTTACCAACTTGCATAGAATGGGATGGATTTGATGGGCTCGGCAATCCGCTGCCTGAAGATGTAGCCACCCAGATCCCGGTCACGATAGCCTATGCACAGGGCATCTATCACTTCCCGATCTATGATGCAGAGTTTATGACTAATGGCTTTATGATATCCGCCGTGCGTCCGGCAGCAGCAGTTTCTCTGCTTTTCTACGATGATTCTAATATACTCGTGGCATCCGGCAGCGGCGAGCCAGCTGTGCAGCTTACGGGATGTATGCCACCATGTCACCGATGGACGAATTATACGCAACCGAACACACCAGGTTTTGGAAACCTGCATACCATCAACTCCTGGTGGTTTTCACAACTGATCATACGGCAGGATGTTTTCTTCCTTCCTGCCTATTATACCTGTGAAATTGAAGGACCGGACCGCATCTGTGCCGGAAGTACTTCACAGCTTGCGTTTATACCAATCCTTTCTCCTGCCGGTGCCGCTGAATCGGAAATTATCAGCACCGTGTGGTCAGGCCCCGGTATCGTCGGCGCTAACGACGGGACATCAATAACGATCAATGATGGAGGGAATTATTTTCTACAGGTCAATTGGTTGACTAGCCTGGGAGATACCTGCCAGACGGCATGTGATTACCAGGTATCAGTTGATCCGCCGCTGACGGAAACGATCGATACACTTATTGTTCTCGGCGAAACAGTTGAAATCAATGGGGAAACCTATAACGAGGGCGGACAATATATCCAGGAACTGACCAATTCAGAAGGTTGTGACAGCATACTGACGATCAATATCATCGTCTTGAATACAGTCATTCATTATGATCTCAATGCCTGCCAATCTTTCATGAGTGACGGTTCGCATATGGATTATTCTGAATTCTTTCCATCCTATCCACAACCATTGCCTTGCGCAACAATCGTGGGCGATACCCTGCACAGAGACAATCCTCAAGTCAACAAGCATAGCTGTACGCCAGGTGTAAGTGATTCACCAGGTATGTGTGTAGGTGCGCTTCCGGGTTGCACCTACGTGCCGGGCCATGAAGCTTCCGTCGTGATTGAAGTACAAGTCACACCTGATCCTGATACAGCAGTGTATCTGACAGGATTTTCTTTTTATGAAAAGGCACCGCTTACGTTTGAATGGATCAGTGGCAATTCAGGCCTAAACAATTACCCGACCTTGTTCAATGTCCGGGTATTGAAAAACGGAACCGAAATATATTTGAGCCCTGCTACAGCAACAGCCTTCTCATGGCATGAAGTCGTATTCGACTTCTTCGGTATCGATGAATTCCTGGTCACCGAGCCTACTACTTTCCGTTTTGAACTGTTGTCCTATTGTCCTGTTGGTAACGGAGCTACTGAATCCGTTTGGGATCTCGATGAAATCAATATAGTAGCGAGTTGCGCTTCAGTCAGCCTGTTGGACAAAAGCATTTCAGGTATAGTTGCCACGCAGGGAGGACTGATGTTGCGCAGCATCGAAATGAAGTTGTATGATGATCTATCCTTGACCAATGAAGTGTTGACCTACACCACTGCAGGTGGCCACTATCGTTTTGATGGTCTTGAACCTAAAAATGATTATTACGTTCGCGGATACAAGGATACAGATCATACGGATGGGGTCAGTACACTTGACCTGATCCGGATACAGAAACACCTTCTGGGTATCAAACGCTTTGAAACTCCTTATCAGATGATAGCCGCAGATGCCAACAGAAGCAACAGCATCACCGCTATAGATCTTGTCATCATCAGAAAGCTACTCCTTGGCAAGTACACGCAGTTTCCAAACAATACCAGTTGGAGATTTGGTGTCGCGAGCCAATACCTGGAGATCGGCGCACCATGGTTTTTTAATGAGACGATTAGGATCGAATACCTGGAAGATGATATCACGGATGCACATTTCGTTGGTGTCAAAACAGGAGATGTCACCGGAGATGCCAAAAATGACATTGCGGCTATTATCCCAAGAGGAATGGAGACACTTCGTCTGAACATGGCGGATCAAACGCTGATCGCCGGGGTACCAACAAAAATCGATATCACCGCATCCAGTTTTTCCAATATTGCAGGGTTACAGTTGGCTCTTGAATTGGCTGATGGTATGATCCTAGATGTGGTAGCCGGCGCAGTATCTATCGGAGAAGAAAACTTCAACATTAATGGTGACGGAAGGTTATTGTTGAGTTGGAATGCACCGACTCTTGTCAGCGCAACGGCTGATGAAATCCTCTTTAGTGTGATTGTCCTGCCATCCGCCAATGGATCTGTAGGTGACCTGATAAAGCTGAATAGCGAATCCCTCTTAGCGGAGGCGTATGCCGGTGATGCATTGGAGCGGTTGCAGATTGAACTGGATCTATACTCCATCCACGCTGTGACAACCGTGAACAAGTTGTTTGTAAACGAACCCAATCCTTTCTCCCAGCATACCACTATTCGTTTTCAATTGGAGCAAGCAGGCGATGCATCATTGAGTTTCTATGATCTTTCAGGCCGACTGCTGCATCAAGTAAGCGCTACCTACACGCAGGGTATGAATACGGTTGTTATCTCTCAAGACAAGTTAGGCATCAGCAATGGTATTGTTATCTGCCAGTTGCAAGCCGCTGGATTCACAGCCACTCAAAAAATGGTTGTTGTAAGACAGTGAGAGGCGTAAGACAGTGAGAGGCGTAAGACAGTGAGAGGCGTAAGAGAGTGAGAAGTGTGAGCAATAAATAAAAATGGGCAGTGGCTTCAGTCAGTGCCCATTTTTATGCCTTCTACCTCCTGCCTTCTACCTCCTGCCTTCTGCCTCCGCCAATTGAACAAGCAAAGACGAAGATATTTCCAGGACTACTTCAAGGTCATAGATTATCCGCCTTTGAAATCCCTATCTTACAAGATGATGATACAAGGGCTGAGTTCAGCAGAAGCAAAGAAGAGATTAGGTGAAAGTGGGTTTAACGAACTTCCGGTCTCTCGGCCTAAAACCATATGGCGCATAGCCCTGGATGTCTTCAGGGAGCCTATGTTCCTCTTATTGATCAGTTGTGGTGTCCTGTATATGGTGATCGGTGACTACAGGGAGGGCATCATCATGCTGGCTACCATTTTCATCATCATATTTATCACCTTTTACCAGCACAGGAAAACGGAAAGGGCTCTCGAGGCTTTGAAAAAGCTATCATCACCACGCGTATTGGTATTGCGCGATAATGCAGAGATCAGGATTTCCGGTAGAGAAGTCGTGCCCGGAGATGTGATGATTCTCAATGAAGGGGACAGGGTGGCCGCGGATGCGACATTACAGGAGGCGATGAATCTCACTATTGATGAATCTATGCTGACAGGTGAATCCATGCCAGTGATTAAAACACTGGATGTAGATTCGGAGAAGGATGGGGCTTTAGTATTCAGTGGGACGATGGTGATCAAAGGCAGAGGATTAGCAGTAGTAGATACCACAGGTATCCATACACAGTTTGGCAGGATCGGTGCCTCATTGGAAAAGATTAATCCTGAAGAGACCAGATTACAAAAGGAGATGAAAATCCTGATCCGGTATTTATTTCTTTTTGGAGGTATTATCTGCATTGGTATCGTAGCCCTCTTTTATTTCACCAGGGGTAATTTCATCCAGTCCTTGCTCAATGGACTTGCTGCAGCAATGGCAATTTTGCCCGAAGAATTTCCGGTGGTCCTCACGATATTCATGGCACTCGGTGCATGGCACCTCTCTAAAAAGAAAGTCCTGACCAGGAATCCTTCCGCTATCGAAACTCTTGGTGCAGCTACCTTACTATGCACGGACAAGACAGGTACTATTACGTTAAATAAAATGGATGTCGCAGCATTGTATGTTGGTGACCGCATGTATGACCGGCAAGAGTTGCAGGATAAGGAAAATGAGATTTTCGAAGTGGTGAGAATAGCGGGAATGGCCACAGCGGATAACTCAGTTGATCCAATGGAAAACGCTATTCAACTATTTATTAAAGAAAAACCAACTGCATCAGTTCCTGCTTTAAAACTTGTCAGAGAATATCCTTTCAGTCATGAATTGCTGATCATGACACGTGTACTTGAAGATGAAACCACGCATACGGTGATCGTTTCCGCCAAAGGGGCACCGGAAGCAATCTTTAGCTTATGCAAATTGAATGAGGAGGAAGTGCAGAAGCACGTTGACATCGTGCAGCGGATGGCAGAAAAAGGTTTCAGAGTCATTGGGGTAGCCAGTGCGCCTGGCAATACTGCACAGCTTCCGGAAAATCAACAGGATTTTGATTTTGATTTCACAGGACTTATTGGATTCGAAGATCCGATTCGTCCGGAAGTGAAACAGGCTGTTCAGGAATGTCACGATGCCGGCATCAAAGTGATCATGATTACGGGCGATTATCCCGCCACGGCCAGGAATATTGCTATGCAGACCGGTTTGCCTGACAAAGGAGAGCTGATCACCGGAGATGAGTTAAAAGAGATGAGTGATGAAGCCTTATATCAGAAAATAAAAAACACATCGATTTTTGCGCGCGTGATCCCCGAACAAAAACTAAGGATTGTAGAGGCACTTAAAGCAAATGGCGAAATCGTGGCCATGACCGGCGATGGCGTCAATGATGCTCCCGCACTAAAGGCTGCACATATTGGTATTGCTATGGGAGGTAAAGGGACAGATGTCGCCAGGGAAGCATCATCGCTGGTCTTGCTGGATGACAATTTTGCATCTATTGTATCGGCAATCCGGTCAGGCAGAAGGATTTTTGATAACCTGCAAAAAGCCATGTCCTATATTTTTGCCATTCATATCCCTATTATCGGCCTGACACTGATGCCAGCCTTTTTTCCCGCTATCCCATTGCTGCTGCTGCCGTTGCACATCGTTTTTATGGAGTTGATAATTGACCCGGTGTGTTCTATCGCCTTTGAATCCGAGCGGGAAGAGAAGGGCATCATGAACCGTCCGCCCAGAGATCCGAACAGTAAGTTTTTCGGCTGGCGCAGGATCGGCAATAGCCTCCTGCAGGGGAGTCTATTGCTGTTTATGGTCATTGCGGTGTATGTATTTTCCATTCGAGAGGGCCATACGGACGAGGCGGTCAGGGCCATCGCATTCACATCCCTGATCATAGGCAACGTTTTTCTTATCCTGACGAATTTGTCAAAAACCAGGAGTGTAATAGCTGTCATTCTGGAGAAGAATATCGCTGCGGCGATCATCCTCACAGGAGCATTAATCTTATTAGTGATGATGCTTACGATACCAGCCCTGCAGGACTTATTTAGTTTTGAGTTTCCAGGTTACAGGCATTTTATACCATCACTTGCTGGCGCATTTGGATTGCTCGTTATTTTGGAGAGTATCAAATGGATCAGGCAAAGGAGAATCGATATCATAAGCCTTGATGACAGAAAATAAAAGGAGCTGGTTCCCACCAGCTCCTCAAAATGCATATCCAAAAGAAAATAATGAAATTCGATCTAACGCTTTATACTGACTTTGGCCGAAGAGATAAAATCTTCACCGGATATTTCCAGTATATAAAGACCTGCATTGAGCTTACTTGTATTGAAAGTGATCATGCCGTCTTTGGTTTGAGATTCAACTCCCATTTCTTTGCCTGCGATATCCAGCACCCGAAAAGATTTAACTGTGCGTTCCGGTAGTTCGATGTTGACAAAGTCCGTAGCCGGATTTGGGTAGACATTGACAGGAATCCTCTCCAGGTCATTGGTAGCAGATGGCATGGACAATGGAAGTGGAATCAAAGCTCCACCTGAAGGCAGCGCAACATACAATCCGAAAGCTGGGCCGTTCGAATTGTTAGCAGGATTGAGGAAGCCGGAGGCAATAACTGCAAGTGCTGCATTGTCCAATTGCAAAGTGGCCAAAGGTGCATCATAAGATGCCACTGTAACCACGCCGGTCTGATCCCTGACTTCGATCCTGTAATCAGCAGTTGGTAATTCAAGGTAGCCGGCAAACTGACCATACGCAAGATCATCTACGATGGTAGCACCACCGGTAACAGCAGTCTCTACCACGTCCACTGTGGGCGCATCTGTCGATCCATGATAAACGAGTACATCTGTATTGCCGCTAGCGGAAGCTGTCTCGCGACCACCGGCAAATACCTCCAGGTTGAAAGCAGGTGCAGGATTGTAACCAGCAGGATTGACAATACCTGAGGCAACAATGATATAAGTTTCATTGGCTGTAAGGTTGTAATCGAAAGTAGCGATCGCATCGGCTGATGATGAACTATTGGCCGGGGCGATACCCACCGTAAAATCTATACCTGCAGGCGCATCTATAAACGGGCTTGCAGTTCTGAATGCAAAATCATCAATCAGCAGGGCATCATTAAGGTATACGTCGACATTGGTAGCCAACGCATCAGGTGAATTGTGAATGACCTGAACCCTTGCGGTTTGAGCTTGAAGGCACATGGTGCCTAGCATGGTAAGGAGGAAAAAGAGCGCGTTGAGCTTGTGCATAGTATCAGTGTTTAGGTAAATAAATAGATGGAGAATGCCATGTATAACCTAAAAAACGTTTAACTGTTTAACAAAATGGTTAAACAATTATATTTTTTGTCGTCGGGACGTCAAAAAGGAGATTCAGGACCTATGCAGATAGGCTGGAGGGGTGGTATGAGATGGAGTCAATAAACTCATCCGCCCCCATGATATACCTGATCCCTTGGATTTTTGCTCTCGGTTTTAGATTTTGAATCTTACGGCCAGAGACCCAGATTTCATCTTTGCCCTTTCGCAGCAGGTTTTTGGAGGCGGCTTTCAGGTAGTCGACTATTTTTTCATCCTGTGGCTGAAGGGTGAGGTGCGTGACAAAAACAATGGAAGGAAATACGGTCTGAAGATCAGAAAGTGATTCCAGCGGTACACTTTGCCCAAGGTAAATGGTCCTGTGGCCGTGAAGTATTAATTCATATTGAGCATAGAGTAATCCGAGTTCATGTACTTCATTGTCCGGCAGGTAAAGCACAAACACCTTTTGGTCAGGGTTTGGAAGGGTGGTATGAAGCTGGTCAATCTGGTAAAGGATTTTCTGGCGCAGCAGGTTGGACAGAAAGTGTTCGTGAGCTATAGTGATCACGCCGGTCTGCCACAGCAGGCCGATATCATTCAGGAATGGAAGAAAGACTGTACGGAATACTTCCCTAAAAGTTTTTTGGGACAGCAACAGATGAATGGTCTGGTCAAACAATGCATGGTCATAATTCAGCATAGCCAATCTCAGGCTATGACCGGCATAATCACCTTTATGGTCTACAAGCATTTCTTTACGGACTGTTTCTTCAAGGTCCGTACCTGATAAGGAAGCAATCCTCGATATCTTATAACCCTGATGATAGAGTGCTGCTATATTGAGTAGTTTCTGCAGATCCGCGTGACTATAGTACCTGACATTGTTTCCTGAACGCATCGGATGCAGGAGGTCATAGCGTTTCTCCCAGATACGGAGAGTATGTGCCTGAATATCTGATAGACGCTCAAGATCCTGAATGGTATACCGATCCTTAAAAGGCTGATTCTGCTGCTTCACGATCTCCGTTTTTTACCGCGTGAAGGTAAATGGATTCATGCAGAATGGAAATGCAATGATTTTTTAGCTGATTTAGATCATTTCAGCTCCTGATGATCGTATTCTCAGATTGCGGTAATTTTGCTGCTGCCCTATAAAACCTTATTATCGCTATCTAACATTCAACAATGAACACAATATCTAAATTTAAGACTGCCGAAGAAGCTGTTAAAATCGTCAAATCCGGTGACAGGATATACCTTCACGGGAGTGCTGCGACACCGCACACGCTCATACGGGCACTGGGTCAGAGGGCATTGGAACTGGAGAATGTTGAAATCATTTCTATTTCTACCCTAGGCGATATGTGCCTGGCCGAACCCGAATGCCGGGATGCTTTTCACTTCAATTCAGTATTCGTTTCCCAGAATATCCGCCAGGCCGTCAATAACGGGATGGGTAATTATATACCGGTGTTCCTGAGTGAGATCCCCGGTTTGTTTCATAAAAAAATCCTTCCGATCGATGTGGCTCTGATTAATATCAGTCCTCCCGACAGGCATGGTTTCTGCTCCCTTGGCGTTTCGGTCGATGTCGCCGTGGCTGCCGTCAAGAATGCAAAATATGTGATCGCTCAGGTCAATTCCCGAATGCCGAGAACACATGGCGATGGACTGCTGCACATCAATGATATCCATGCTATGGTCGAGGTGGCTGACGAACTACCTGAAGTGGATTATAGGAAACATATCACGCATATCGAAGAGGCTATCGGAAAGCACTGTGCTTCTCTTGTAGAAGATGGGGCAACCCTGCAATTAGGTATCGGAACTATCCCGGATGCGGTACTTCAACAACTTACCGGCCATAAAGATCTGGGTGTCCACACGGAGATGTTTTCTGACGGAGTTATAGATCTGCTCAAGAATGGCAACATCACCAATAAATTTAAGAAGAAACATAAGCGGAAAGTAATCACCTCGTTTACGACAGGTACAAGAGATCTATATGACTTTATTGATGACAATCCGGAGTTCGCTTTTCTCGAATCTGACTATGTCAACGATGCCTATGTGATCGGGAAGAATCCAAAAGTAGCAGCGATCAACAGCGCTATTGAAATCGATATCACAGGCCAGGTCTGTGCAGACTCTATTGGCACCTATCAGTTTTCAGGCGTGGGTGGCCAGATGGACTTCATCAAAGGAGCCGCTTTGTCTGAAGGAGGAAAGCCAATCATTGCGATGGCTTCAAAGACTAACAGGGGAGAATCTAAAATAGTGCCCTTCCTCAAGCAGGGCGCAGGCGTCGTCACGACACGTGCTCACGTCCATTATGTGGTGACAGAGTACGGTGTGGCTTATCTCTATGGAAAAAACCTTCAGCAACGCGCATATGCACTGATGAATATTGCCCATCCCGACCACCGGGAAGCGTTGGAGGTGGAAATCAGGGGAAGGTTTGGTAAGAAGATTTATTAGAGGAGCCTTCAGCTCTCGCTGCTAACTGCTCCCTTCTCACTATCCGCTCGTTCAAACCTCAGACTTGAATGCAATACGCTTTGCGTCTCCAGCCGCTAGGGTCAAATCTTCGTCTTACAATTCAATACTCGCTTTTAGGTTTTTAAGTAATTTCATGTAAAACATTTTGACTAGGAATTCCCTGCAGCTCTTCTCAAAAATGATATCCAAGTCCGTAGCGTAGCCCATGCCTATTGTGCAGGTCACCTTGCTTCTAAAATATGGAAGGAGAAATTTGAAGAAGACTATCTTTATACCGCCTCCGGAGAAACGATTTCAAATAAGTAGTCCAACTCTCCACCCTAATAGCTAATAACTAATAAACGTATAAACCCATAAACGTATAAACCCATAAACCCATAAACATATAAACCGATAAACGTATAAACCCATAAACTTCCAATGAAACTCAACATCATCAAATGGAAACCTATGATAGCTGCCTTACCCATCACTATTGGGGTAGTATTACTTAAAACAGGAGTTGTGCAAGGTTTGGGGTATGAAGGGCTGGTTCATTTTTCTGAAATTGGCCTGGTGATCACGGGAGGAATATTTTTAATCGGGTTTATGCTGGCGGGAACTCTCGCAGATTATAAGGAGAGTGAAAAAATTCCGGCCGAGATGGCTGCTTGTATTGAATCTATAGAAGATACAGTAGTGTTGGCACATGGTTTCAAAGGCGACTTTGACCTTCCGGCACAGCGACAACAACTCAGTGAAGCTACGGGTGCTATTATCGCTTATTATGCCCACCGCGAAACGGAAGAAATTGTTTATAAAAAGATTGAAGGGCTTACGTCCATAGCGCTGCATGTCGAGCAAACAAAAATAGGTTCGACCTCTTCCTGGGTCAAAAGAGAGCAAACGAACCTGCGCAGATTGTTTTCGAGAACCACAGTGATCAAGCGTACAAGTTTTATTGCCACCGGCTATGCCTTTCTCGAGGTATTGACGATTGTCATTATCGGTTTATTACTGATCACCCGATTCGAAAACTTTATCACCGGGATCATTCTGGTCGCCTTCTTTACACAGATCTTTATCTATATGGTCCGGCTGATCAAGGATATCGATCATCCATTTGAATACCCTGTAGATGGCAAAGTGAGGGCGGCGGATATTGATCTTTTTCCACTGATCGAGTATCATGAGCGAGCAAGGCGTCGCTTGTAGACGAAACACTTGTTTTGTGAATTTGCGCTTTATTCATATTAGAGTCTGATTATTCTCAGGATTGAAATTTCCAATGATCGTGGCCGGTGCATTTGCCTCCTTGCTAATGTATTTTTCCTAATTTCATGCCTTCTAAAGCAGTAAAAGTTGAAACCCATTATCGCCATATTCCTCTTCTCATGCTTGGTATTGCCCTTCCTGGGTAACTATGCCTGGCTAAAAGGGCGAATAAGTATGGCGAAGGATATGGCGAGCTTCAAGATCAAAAGGGTCGTACCTGTGGAGGAACAGTTTCTTTGGACGTTTTCAATTGCAGATGCTCATACGATCCTGCAATGGGAGCATTCCCGCGAGTTTGAATACAAAGGAGAAATGTACGACGTCATCCGCTCAGAAATGAAAGGTGACTCGATCTGGTATTGGTGTTATTGGGACAAGAAGGAAACGAAACTCCGCAAAGAATTAAATGTACTCCTGGTCAACCTGATGGGCCCCGGTCAGCAAAGCAGAAATGAGGGCAGACAGCTGAATGATTTTTTTAAATCACTATTTGTTCCTGTGACCATCGACATACAAATACCGGCATCTGGAAAGGATCATAATCAATACATGATGCCCTATACTTTTTCGTTGCATGCCTTTGATCGCACACCTCCTGTTCCCCCTCCCGACGTAAGCTGATCGCTTACTTTTTAATTTCCTGTTCTCCTTCCAGGGAAGGGTTCTGTGCATTTATTTCAATTTAAATTACCCACAATGAAAAATTTTTTCATGATGTGTGTGATAGCCTGCATGAGCGCCTATGCGTCTGCACAAGCCGTCACTGTACTCGATGATGTAACGGGCCAGCCTGTTGAACTGGCTATCGTTATAAGTGATAAACACAAAACAGGGGAGATGACAAACCATCAAGGGCAGTTCAATAGTTCACTTTTTGTTGATGCTGAGTGGATTTTAGTCAAAAGCCTCGGGTATCAAAACCTTCAATTGAGTTATGCCGACCTGGTCAATTCTGATTACTTCGTCCGCCTTACAAGGGATGAAATTTCACTCGATCAGATCGTCGTATCTGCTTCAAGATGGAATCAATCTTCTTCTGACATTCCTTCTAAAGTCACGATGATTTCTACCCGTGATATCGAATTACAAAACCCACAGACGTCTGCCGACCTCCTCGGCTCTTCCGGCGAAGTATTTATTCAGAAAAGCCAGCAGGGTGGTGGAAGTCCTATGATCAGAGGATTTGCAACCAACAGATTATTGTATGCTATCGATGGTGTCAGGATGAATACCGCCATCTTCCGATCTGGTAATATCCAGAACGTGATCAACCTCGATCCTTTTGCAACTGAGCGCGTTGAAGTACTCTTTGGTCCGGGCTCAGTCATCTATGGCAGTGATGCTATTGGTGGTGTCATGAGTTTTCAAACGCTTACACCGCAATTATCTCTGACCGATGAACCTTTGATCTCAGGTAAGGCTATCATGCGTACCTCCTCTGTCAACCACGAAGCCACCGGCCATTTTGATATCAATGCCGGTTGGAAAAAATGGGCACTGGTCAGCAGTATATCCTCCTTTGATTATGATGATCTGCGCATGGGAAGCAATGGGCCCGATGAATATCTCAAACTTTTCTATGTGGAACGCATCGATAGTATAGATGTGGTTGTAACAAATGATGATCCGCTGGTCCAACGACCTTCAGGGTATAGTCAGATCAATTTTATGCAAAAGGTGCGATTCAGCCCTTCGGAGTCATGGGACTTTCAGTATGCGTTGCATTATTCCACCACCTCCACCTATTCGAGGTATGATCGTCACATCCTTTACAGGAATGGTTTGCCGCGCTATGGTGAATGGAATTATGGACCCCAGGCGTGGATGATGAATCAAATCACTGTCCAGCATCATGGATACAACAAATTGTATGATGAAATGGTATTCAGGGCAGCTAATCAGCACTTTAAAGAAAGCAGGATAGACCGGAATATCAATAATGATGATAGACATATACGTATTGAAGAAGTAGATGCTCTTTCCCTCAATCTTGATTTTAGCAAGTCATTTGGTAAGAGTGGCCTTCTATTCTATGGAGTTGAAGGTATCTGGGACGATGTCACCTCTATCGGCAAAGATGAAGATATATCAACTGGTATCATTGTCGATGGACCTGCTCGTTATCCACAGGCCACCTGGAATTCACTTGGCGTCTATGCAAACTTTCAGAAGAGATTCTCAAAGCGCCTGGTGCTCCAGACAGGAGTACGTTATAGTACATTCGGTCAGGAAGCAGAGTTTGATACGACGTTTTATCCCTTCCCGTATACAACCACATCTCTTCATAACGGGGCGCTGACGGGAAGCATTGGTCTTACGTTCTCGCCTTCTGAGCGATGGGCCTTCAGGCTCAATACGTCGACAGGATTCAGATCACCTAATGTGGATGACTCAGGAAAGATGTTTGATTCGGAGCCAGGTTCAGTCATTGTACCAAATCCTGATCTCGATGCGGAGTATGCTTTCAATGTTGAAGCTGGGGTTGCTGGTATGCTGACGGATTACATTAAATTCGATCTGACCGGATATTATACCAAACTCAATGATGCTATGGTCCGCAGAGATTATACGCTCAATGGTATGGATAGTATCATCTACGATGGTGAACTGAGCCAGATTCAGGCCATTCAGAATGCAGCCGTGGCTACAGTCTATGGCGTACAGGCCGGAGTTGATATTGAGTTGCCTTCCGGATTTGGATTTTCAGCTGATGTCAATTATCAAAAGGGAGAAGAAGAACTCGATGATAATAGCGTGAGTCCATCTCGTCACGCAGCCCCGCTGTTTGGTATGGCTAGAATCACCTACAGGCATGAAGCGCTCAGCCTGATGCTATATGCAGCGTTTAGTGACGGCAAGGATTTTGATGAGCTTCCTGATGAAGAACAAGCGAAAACGGAGATCTATGCAATTGATGACGATGGCAATCCGTATTCACCTTCATGGGCAACACTCAATTTCAAGGCTAATTATCAGCTAAATGAAAGTTTCACTATCGGCGCTGGCCTTGAAAATATAACTGATGTACGCTACCGCCCCTATAGTTCAGGGATAACAGCCCCGGGGAGAAATTTTATTCTTTCCCTTCAGGCTAATTTTTAGGGTAAGTGGATCATTGAAAAGTAATTTATATTAGAAAAGGGGCATTGAAGTAACGTGCCCCTTTTGTTTTTTAATGACATGGAATGGAGGGCAGGTTGAAGCTTGTCATTGTTGAGAACAACGTGTTTCAAATCGATTTGCTATATGTTCAGGTGTATTAACCTGACATTAATAGTCCGGTAACAAATTATTAGGGATGCACTTCCTATATTTATTAAAAAAGATTACTACAAAACTTCCTTGATTTTTTAACCTTCTAAATTCAATATCATGAACTTCAAAATTGATTACAAATCATTTAGCATGGGTTGCCTGATGATGCTGGGTATGGGCCTGTTGATCAGTTCTCAATATCCACAAACCGAATCGCCTGTCGGAAGGTTTCAGGCCACAAGTAGCGAAATTGGATTTCTGATCCTTGATACACAGTCCGGCGAATTTATTTTTGAATCAGACGTCAATTACATTGGAAACAATCGAATGATGCGAGGCGATTTTACAAGTAATTTTCAGACCGGTAAGAATATCATTACCAAAAAGGCAGAGTAGCATTTCAGCTCCATACACCTGAAGTGTTTTAACAAATCTTCAGGTGTATGTTGAGCCAAATCAAAGTTGGTTCAGCTTTCTAGTGATGATATCCATGACCCGGTAATGCTGGCAGTGAAAACTGAATGGATAAATGGATGCTGAACAGCTGCGGTTTGGATCCTGTTTACTCATGGCTAGCAGACATTCAGTTTTGCAAGACGGTCAAATAGATTTTTGGAATCCTGGCTATTCTGAAGGCCCTCTTTATGCAATCGTAAGACATCATGGTTATCCCTTAGTCAAATGTTGAGGATACGGATACCTTTTTAGGTTTTTGCTGTGTTGACTATTGTTTGCTTTATAGGGGGTGGAACGAAATGAATTGGCGTCAACACATGTAAATATATATATATATATTTAATTATCAAGGGCTTATACATGATAAACCCTTTTTGTTATCTTTGATGTTCCACTCTATTTTCAAAGGACACCAAGTTTAGATTGTGAGTTGGGTGCAAGTAAAGTCTACTTGCCCTGCCTTTGATGTTTTAAGTTCAATCATTCTGATAAGTACATTCTATATGAGGACCTGATAAGGATTTTTTTACCCCCATTTTCCATTTACTTGCTTTAGCCCCGTCGGGATCCGGGAACAAAGGAAAAGAGGTGGAATTTTAAAACGAAGAACTAATGAAAAAGCATTTTGTGCTGCTGTGGCTGCTATTGCCACCCCTCGTCGGCACCTCTCAAGTGGGTATTGGAACAGCAACCCCACGAATCAATTCCATTCTGGACCTTACTTCCGCAACAAAAGGATTACTTCCACCCCGACTGACAGGTCTTCAGAAATCTGAAATGGGACTCACCACCGAAGATGCGGGTATGCTGATCTTTCAGACTGACAATGCACAACCCCCTTTGCCTTTCACGCCCAAAGGCCTTTATTATTTTGATGGCACTAATTGGGTTGTACCTCTCCTGAACGGAACAACCAATGGCCAGACATTACGGTGGGATGGCTTAAAATGGGCCAGCACCAATAATCTGTTTAACCAGGGAACCTCTATAGGAATTGGTACACAAAATCCGAATACCCAACTTCAGATTCATAGCCTTTCCATTCCGACAACAAGGCTTCAGATTACAAATTCAGGTACAGGAGCATCTAACTCAGATGGGTTAATGCTCGGTGTTACACTGGCCAACAGTCAAGCCCATTTAATCCAGAATGAAAACAAACCACTCTGGTTTGGCACCAATGCTGTTGAGCGAATGCGTATTGATTCTGCAGGCAATGTGGGTATTGGCATCTATAAACCCGTAGCAAAACTTGATGTTAATGGGACAGTTCGTCTTGGATCTTCCGGAACGATGCTCAATGGTATCATTAAAAGCACCATTGAGATTGAAATTCCGGCAATCATTTCTATGGGTGAAGGCATGGTCACCATTCCTGTGGCGGATGCACTCGAGCAGGCCACGGTTTATGTCTCGCCTGGATCTGCTATGTCCGGTCTGATGATAGGTTATGCGCGAGTCTGCACTCCAGGAAATGTTGAAGTGAAGTTTATGAATATGAGTTCGGATATGGAGGAGCCCATGACGATGGTGCTGCATATATCGATTATTCAATAGATTTTTATAGGTGGCTCGACCATGGTTGGATCGCCTCGGTAGGAGTCGAACGGCTTGCTCAAACAATCAAGAAAATATCTATTTGAGAACTCCAATGCAGCATTCAATTGGATGCAGAAGAGCATTCAAAAGGTTAATTCCTGCCTCACTGTCCTCCCTCCTCATAACTCACAACTCAGACTCATACTTCGACTCCGCTCAGTACAAGCAACACCCACAGCGCTCAGTACAAGCAACACTCACAGCTCACGCCCTGGATACTGCTCGCTAAATTAACTTGTAAATCTCTTGTATCCCTTTCAGTTCCTTTTCAAAATCAATGTGGAGGTCAACCAGTCTGCCGGATTTGATATCCATCACCCAGCCGTGTACGACCGGATAGCCTGAATGAATATAGTGTTGTTGAACAGCTGCAGTCTTAATGACATTGATACATTGTTCACGAACGTTTAACTCAACAAGGCGATCAAATTGTTTTTTTGGATCGTGGATGGCATGAAGTTCTTCTTTATGGAGCCTGAAGACATCACGTATATTCCGGAGCCAGGGGTTGAGGATCCCCATATCTTGCTGGGTCATCGCGGCCTTGACACCCCCACAGTTATAGTGACCACAAACAATGATGTGTTTAACTTTTAAAATCTTGACTGCGTAATTGATGACACTCATGACGTTGAGATCAATGCTGACCACCAGATTGCCGATATTACGATGCACAAATACCTCACCGGGAGATGCACCCATCATTTCTTCTGCAGTGACACGACTGTCGCTACATCCGATATACAGGTAATCCGGGTTCTGGTCCTGCGCAAGCTTCTCAAAAAAATGGGCATCCGTCGCTTGCTTCTTCGCGATCCAGTCAGCATTGTTTTCAAATATTTGTTCGTAAGAAATCATTTATAGTGAGTTGAGAGTTGAGAGTTGAGAGTTGAGAGGCGTTTCGCAGCATAGCGGAAATCCCGCCATTATGAAATGATGCGTCGGGAAGACAGTGAGGAGTAGGTGTTTTTTAGGTTATTGTTCCTCTTCGTTACTACCTTATTCTTCGAAGGTGGTGTGGGAAGAGTCGAATTTATTTTTAGTGTTCTTAATTGAATCATTTAAACTGCGTCTCTGCGCGATGATATTTAAATTGGATTCTATAATCGTACAGATGGCTATAAGTTTTTACCGATGAACGGAATATTCTTTCTTTCCTTGATAAGTATAATCGAGCTGGCTAAGAAAACGATAGAGGCCAGGATGAATAAAAACCCGCCATCACCCTGTACTTCTATACCCAGGGTAGTCAGATGAAAAAAGAGGGCTCCGCAAATCGCTCCCAGGGCCAGCAAAGCTCCCAGCCATGCGGTTCGACGTATCAGCAAGAGGATCGAGGCTATCAACTCCACGATACCTGAACCTATGCGTCCCCAAGGCTCCATGCCTACGGTCTCGAAGATATAGATGCTCTCCGGGGCACCGGTAAATTTGAAATACAGGGTCTGTAAAAGTATAGCCACGACAATTACTTTTAAGAAAAAGGAAATAGTGAATATCGATTTCATGGTGACAAAATACAAAATTGGGATGGAGTGATCTCTGTTTACATTGCATTGCCCAAGTTGATCAAGTTAAACTTTCTAAACCTTGTGCCTGGCAAATATTCAATCAATCAATCACTCACTCTATCACTCTATCAACCCATCATCACATCATCCCATCAACCAAGCACCCCATCACAAAATCACCCCATCACTCATAAAAGGTCTCTAAGATTCTTTCAACAAAATAGAGAGAGGCGATGGCATCCAATTTTTTCTTCCAGCCCGGACTATGAGTACTGTTGATGCAAAGCCATTGCTGTTCCGAGCAGCCGATTCTACCTTTGGAAGACTTCAAGACGCGGACTCCGGGATCTATTTTGATGACCTGATCGAGTATTGCTTCATTGGCGGGGACGCAGAATTCATAATCGACGGCCACCTCACCGTTGCGCAGACCGCTGTCATCGATGGCGGAATAGTCAAATTTAATTTTGGCCTGATTGATTTTGTCCATTTTCCTCGGGCATTGGAAAGCTGATGAACCGAAGATGAGCAGTAGCAATAATAATAAAGAGCGTGGATTCATATTGCGTGAAGGCGAATTTCTATTTGTAAACGTTTGATCGGTTGTATACCGTACGCTCAATGTGAAAATATAAACACGAGTCCGGTGATGATCAGGATGATACCGGAGACCAATCCGGAGTTATGTTCCAGTTTATGCCAGTCCATTTTCTTTAGTCCATGCAGGGCCATCCAGGCAAAGAAAGTCATGCCCAGTGCCGAGGTGACCGTATAGATGGCGGCTATGATGAGTGTAAGCACAATGCCTTTTGTACCTGCTACCAGAAAGAGCGCTCCAACTTCCAGGCAAGGAGACAGAAACATGGCGAGTAATAACGAACCAATGATCACCCCCATATTGGTCTGGGGAGTCAGCTTGAGTTCGCGAAGGTGAAAATGCATGTGATGCTGATGTCTCCAGACGAAGAGGATGCCCAGACTGATCAGGATGCCGGCAGCGATATACTTAAAATAGGGTAGTATCCCGTTCAGCGACATACCTCCCATGGCAACCAGTATACCGATGATGACCGTACTCAGAGAATGCGCCAGGGCAGCCAGCATCGTGACTCCTGCTGTTTTACGCCCATCCCAGCCAAGTTGCCGGGAAATGGCGACCACCGGTAGCCAGTGATTCGGCAGGATGGCATGCAGGATGCTGATGGCCAATACGCTGACGAAGAGTTCAATGGAGTCAAGGATCATCGGGGAGCAAAGGTAATCCAGAAATTGGAGTGATGGGCAGCCTGAGTTGGACCCTTGGAGGTCAACACATGGCACTGGCATGTGTTAAAAAAAGAAAAGGGAATGCAAACATGATCTGCACTCCCTTTCGGTATAAGTTTAAATGCTTACTGGCGCGATTCTACCTTCTTTAAAAAAGTAACCATCGCATCCGCAGTTTCCTGTGCTCTGTTCATGACCAGCATGTGTCCTGCACCTGGTAGGGTAACAACTGATACACGGTTATCGCCCATGGTCTTTTGCAGGCTTTTACCATTTGCAGGGGGGGTGATCCTATCTACTGAACCCTGTATCACCAGTAAAGGTGCAACACCAATTGGTGTTTCCCATTTGACGGCCGGGGTGGCTTTGAGGGCTTCACTTTGGATCTTTCCAGCCTCCGGTGCCCGTGATGCTTTGATGGCTTCCCATGTAGCAGGACCGTCTCCAAGGTGGCCAACAAAAGAGGCCATTGCATTCAACCCATCTTGATCATTGGTTTTCGGATTGAGAGCGGCCCTGAGCGCTGCCTGAGCTTCCGGAGTAGGAGCTACCGGACCACTGACAGAAATCAGGATGATGCTCCTGACCAAAGCAGGATTGTCGTTTGTAAACATCCTGGCTACCTGATTGCCGAAACCATGACCGGCGATATCTACAATACCAAGTTGAAGGGTACGAATGACACCAGCCACATCATCAGCTAGGGTATGCATGGTTATTTCACCAGCTTTGCCTTTGCTCTTTCCTGTTCCTCGCGGATTGATTCTGACGACCAGATAACCGGATTTAGCAAGGGCTCTGGACAGGTCTTTGAGATATTCAGTATTCAGACCGGCATCGGGAAGCAGTAAGATAGTGCTGCCTTTGCCTTCAGTGATATACTCCATGTTTGCTTCACCGATATCGACCATGGCGGTCGTAACGACCGTATCTATGACTGGCGTAGCTGCGGTAGTGGATTCTTCAGTGGTTTCCTGGTCGCTTGCCTTTGGTCCGCAATTTGTTAACATCACGGCACTACTTAAGAGCACCAGGATCAGAAAGGTATTTTTAAAATTCATGTTTGTTAGATTCATTATAGTAATTAGTTGTGTTGGAGAATGCCACTCTGTAGTTTTTCACCTCCCGGAGCCTTCCGGTAAATGGTTTATCGGCACAAAACTGCGGAATTTGTCTCAAATCTTCATATAAATAGAAAAGCCCATGTTTTCACAGAAGCTTTTGCCACAGCGGTTACCGCTATTATAATTTTGGAAAACCAAAACGACTGCAGCACGTATACCATAGACGGTGGGGTATAGGGGTTGGGTTTCTGCAAGAGCACAAAGTTTAGCAGAAGGATTAATTCGAAAGTTTAGAATTGAGGCTACACTTCAGATGGAGTATCAAGGGAAATGAAGATCCGCACACGAACGCCACTTCCTTCGTGGCTATCAATCTCCCATCGTCCGTCTAGTGCCTGGACCAAATCTGCTACAAGAGAGAGGCCAATGCCATTTCCGGCGGTAAGATCTTCCACTGAAATTTCACCATGCTTGGTGTTACCCTGATGTACTGCTTCGAGTTGAATAGGCGTCATTCCACGGCCATTATCGATTACCTCCAGGATATACCATTTGTGTTCTACCCTTGAGCGTACGGTGATCGACCCTTTCTGTGTGTATTTGATGGCGTTGGATATGAGGTTGTGCAGGATGATGGTAAGAATGCGTGGGTCAGTGATGATCACATCATCTTCAGGCACTTCATTATTCAATGAATTTCCCTGAAAACGGGCTCATTTCACTGAAATCCTCCATGAGTTGTTCGACGAGGGCGAAGGGAGAGCAATTGATGCTGGTTGTTTTAAATTGCTCCTGGTGATAGGTGACCCAGCGTGACAGATTTTGGGTGCTGTGAAATAGCTTGTGCACTGCATTCTGCACATCTTTAAGCGCACGCTTGGTCAGTCCTTCATCCTTTGATTTTTCTTCATTACCTAGTCTTGCAATCTGACCGATAAATCTCAATGGGGTGAGGATGTCATGCGTGATGATAGAAATCAATCTGTCCCTGACGCGGATGTTCTTCCGAAGATTAACTTCCGTTTTGCCGAGCTTGTCTACGTTTTCTTCCAGTTGGGCGTTTGAAGCCAGGAGCTCTTTCGTTTGGTCGTCCACTCGTCGACGCAATATTATATTTCGTTTACGTATCGATCTTGAATTGAATGCGGATATTCCCCAAGTCACGAAAAGTAATAAAGCTACAGAACAAGCAATAGCCCATCCCTTCGTATACCACGGTTTTGCTATTGTAAAGTGCACTCTTGAATACACAAAATCAGTTGCTCCAAAACCACAACGTCGACGAACAATAAATGTAGGCTTGCCAGGAGATAAATGACCTAATGAATGGGATGTTTGATTCACATTGCACAATTGATAGGTAGTTGCTGTCTCTTCCATCCCCAGGTAGACATATTGATTTATAGACCTGTTCCACCAGGCACTGGAGAAATGCATCCTTATATTGGAATGATTTGCAGCAATCGTTGGCAGATGTTCAGGTCTGTACCGATGCCCATCTACTTCAATGTATTCGATGACCACTGTGTCCATCGGGAAGTAATGTGGCGTATGGGAGGGCGTAAACAAGACCAGACCTACAATGGACGGCAACGAATATCGGCCATCAGGCAGAAGGAGGTGAGAGGGCGAGCAGCTCCCGTTAAATTCAGCGTTATGGATGCCATCTTCTTCCAGATAACCATAATAATCCAGTAGCAGTGTCGTATCCTTTAGGTAAGCTTCAACTGCGTCAAGATGGGTCTTGTATAATCCCCGATTGGTAGATATCCACAGGTAGCCTTCATCATCTTCAATAAACGTATGAGCATAGGAGAGTTCAGTAAAGCGACCTTGTGGCATTCGTTCAAAACTGCCGTTATGAAACACATAGTATCCGTTCCCGTAGGTGCCAACAAATAATTTATTTCTGACCATGGTGAGCTCACGCAAATGTGAATTGACTAGTTCCGGGAACGAATCAAGCTGCATAGACTGCATGTTTAATCGATACAAACGGAAGTAGGATCCAAACCACAGATTACCTTCATGGTCCTTGCAAATGGCTTGGATGCCATAGGGTTCACGCTTGGATGCAGTTTTATAAACCCATTGGATGGAATCATCAATGATTGTTCCGACCCCTAAGGTTGTTCCAATCCAGATAACACTGTCTATCCAGGTGATGCAATGTATTTCATATTGATCAGGTGGTGAAATCAATTCTTCTTTACCAGAGTTTGGGTGATACCGAAAAATATTTTCTCCTTTTGCATAATATATTCTGCCACGATCATCTTTGGCCAGAAGGAAGGGATTGATTTTTTTGGAAAAATACCCTTCAGCTGAAGGGTATTCACATCCAGGAGAATTTCATTTCCCGTGAGAAGCGTAGAGGAATCAAAAAGGCACTGGGCATAAAAGTATTCGTTCCGGTCCGTCTTGCCTCCTTTAGGGATATACGTTTTGATATTTTTGCGTTGATAGATGAATACACCCCTTGAATCCGTGCCAAGGACTAATATATCCTCTGACTTTCTGTATGCAATCGCAAGGATATTACAATTTTCTGGTAATGGAATGGACACAGGTCGAAGGATGAAGTGCAGCGGACGTTCGGCCTGGTGCAGTATGTATAATTTTTGTCCGTCACTGACAAATACATCTTCAAAAGGGTATTGACTATACAGCGTAGCTTCGGTTAAAGTGCCTTTCCATTCAGTGCCGTTTTCATTATGAAGTATACAAGTTTCGAATGGTTTTCCATCTGTTCTGAGGCGCACTAACTCGCCGCTGGAATCAAGTTTAAGCAATGTTTTGTCAAGACGCGCAAACTGATCAGTCTTTTCACGCCTGTTATTCAGCACTTTTCTTGTCCCCTTCTCAAGGTCTAATAAGACTATTCTGTCACTCACCAGGAGAACTTTGTTGGTTTCTATCGGCAGGATGATTATGCTTGGTTGTCCTGTCCATTTGGCGCGATCCGATTCTTCCAGAAAGAAAGTATCACTAGTGATAAACGCAGGGTAAGGTGGGCTGCCAAGCAGCCGCACAAGCAAGGGAAGGTTTACATCAGGCTTCCTTAACGTAGTAAACCTGTCATTAGATAGAATATACATGCCATTGAACAGATCAATAAACAGCATACTCGTGTCACAATAGGGGAGTAGGTGTGTAAAGCGTTGGTTCCGGATGCCGGTGTGCTCTTCCTCATTGATCGTTGTAAAATGCTGTCCATCAAAGCGCGCAATACCACCTTCTGTGGCCAGCCACAGAAAGCCATGCTGGTCAAAAGCAAGCCCTCTGACCTAATTTTGTGGAAGACCTTCTTTAGAAGTATAATGGGAGACATGATAGTCAGTCTGACCTGGCAACAACGTAGAAATACTAATGGCGAAGGCCAAAAGTGCTATTAATCGTCGTATCCAATGGTTAGCAGAGAGACACATCATTAGCCAAGATGATAAACATCTGCTAGACGATGCATATCCGCGACATTATTTACATTTAATTTTTCGAAAATACGCACCTTATAGGTAGCTACGGTGCTCATTTTGAGGTCAAGCCGGTTGACGATTTCTTTTACACGTAATCCCTGTAGCATGAAACGGAGGACTGCCATTTCCCGTTCTGAAAGATCATCAAAGGGGTTGGCAGAGTGTCGGGAGCGACCCTGTTCCTGCTCCATGGCAGATCTGAGTGTCTCGCTGATATACGGCCGGCCTTCCAGAAAGAGGGTTAAGGCAGTGATGAGTGTTTCTTCCTCTTCTTCTTTGCTCAGGAAACTTAAAACCCCCATCTACAGGAGTCTTTTACCATAGATGGCTTCAGGACTCATCGTATATACCATCACCAGCATGTTGGGATAGCTGGAAAGAATTTCAGGTATCCGCTCAAGGCTATTGCAATCTCCAAGCTGCATATCCAGAATCAGGTGTGTAAAGCTTTCCTTTTCAAGGCAGGACATCAGGGTCGAACATGCATCTGCTTCTGCTGTTACCACATCCTTGAAATGCCTGGCCAGCAGGTATTTCATACCGGTCCGAATCACGGCGTGATCGTCGGCTATAAGGATATGAGGAGAAGACATTTGGTTGTTAATTGTATGATTGAAAAGCTCAGACAAATGTAGGTATCTCTTTTTCTTCATGTGGTTTTTGGGTTGTAGTATGGATACTACAAGATAGGGGATTTGGCGTTAAAAAAGGAAAGGCCTTCCGATTGGGAAGCCTTTTATCTGATGATATGTTTAAATAGTTGGGATCATTCCGTAGAGGATGGTGCGATGATCGTATACCCGAGTTGCCGCAAGGCATCCGCTTCATTATAGAAGGTAAGACTTCTGATTATTTTTCCATTTTCAATCAGGTAATCAGTGTTGGCCCAGATCGTCACGGATCCCCCATCCTGATACCCAATGGTCAATTCAGCCCAATTGCCCACCCATTCACCATTATTGTCGCCCTTAGAGGGATATGACATCAAGGAGCCCTAAGTATGAACCGTGTAGCTGTAACAAGCTCAAAGAAATAAACAAACTATGGGTTTTTATCCAGTGTATTTCACTGGATGGCTAGCTAAGCTACCTTCTTCAGAGTTTGTAAACACAAGCCAGAAAAGCCATCCGATAAGTCTTTCCATTATGTTCAACTTCCTTACAAACATAGTCTTCATCGTCAAGCCTAAAATCACAATCCATGACAATTTTGGCCACAGTATAATTGTGGATGAGATCATCTTCTTGTTTCATACCTATCCCCGGGATTGGAGAAGTGGTCACCAGATCTCCGTTTTCCATAGCACCATTCCAGTTGCTGACCCATATGCCTCCCTCGCCGGCGGAATTGATCACGAGGCGATAGTCTGTAGTGTCAGCTCTTTCAATCATGGTGACAAATGCACCCTGCGCATATTCTCGATAGTCATTGTCTTTGCCTGCATCTTTTTCTTCTACGCGGGCAATCACGCCATAGATGCGTTTATCATTTTCGGTGTCAGCGAGTTTTACGCGCGGGAGGGACTCATTGATACAGGGCGTGGTCGATCCATCAAGATTATTGATGGTGCCATCCGAGACCACGATATAGCCCACCATGTCTTTGTAATCGCTGGCAATACCTTCTGCCGGAAGGGATCTGTGTTGGGCAGTAAAATCGAGATCACCCACATTGAAATCCCATTGCATCGTCGCCCTTGGTATTCCATTAAACCAAAATCCCAGATCCTGATCGCCAGTCTCCACACCATTGATAGACCAATATTCCTGGCTTTGCGTACGAATTTTTAATCCTGCATTTGGGCCTGTGGCTAATGTATTTAAGGTTAGGTTGTTCAGGATGGAGGTGGAAGCAGGATCAACCAGAAAGGAGATGTTGTCCTTATCCTGGAACAGCGAACCATCAAGCTTGCCAGCTACTTTTAGAGAGGTTCCAACATTTCCCGGATCAAGCCAGTACGTAAGATTGGCATCATCATAATAAATGGTGGACTGAATATATCCGGCTGTCTTGAGTGAAATACCTGCCGAACCGGGATCGAGAAAATATGCCGAACTGCTGGCATCAGAGAATAATGAAGCCTTCACACTTCCAGCGACGCTCATGGAAGTAGCGTTACTTCCGGGATCAAGATAATATTGGGGTGTTGCACGATCAATAAACAAACCGGCCTGGATATCGCCAGCAACATCGAGCGTACCCCCGGGCATATCTGTTCCAATGCCAACTTTTCCTTCATTGGTTATGCACATCACTTCTATACCTGCAGTCTTAAAGCGGATCAGATCTTCATTGGGCGCAGATTCAGCATCTACCTTGGTATCCCCATCTGTATCTTCGATCGCAGAAGAAGAACCACCGCCTCCACCGGTTCCTAAAGTTGTCCAGATGCTGCCATTAAAGTACCAGAAGCCTACCGGGTCTGTCACATAGACCATAAGCCCGGATGTGGGACTGCCGATAGCATTACGTTGAGCTGAACTCATACGTGGAATAAGGATACCCTTGTCGCTGGATGTGATGTCTAGTGCCGATGACAAATGTGGCTCATTTGTCCCAATCCCTATGCGCTGCGCATATGAGGATCCTGCGAGGCAAATCGAGAAAATCCCTAGGGTGAGTTTGATGGTGTTCATATGTTATAATTCTGGATTAAAATAGTATGCCTTTGTTGTAGCTTCTTAAAGGAATCAACATTTCCGGTTTGCCACAAAATCAACTTTCCTTCAACTGCACTTCTGTAATTGACAGAATGTTCTAAATCGCAGTCGATGGAGTAGGAGGGTGTCATGAAGAATATGTCCAGAATTGCTAGTGGACATACAATACAGATTAAAATCTGATCCACTTAAACCGAAATCCAGCTTTATTTAGGGGTGTGCATGCAGGAATAAGGAGCTGTCCGGGGTAAACAAGGACGATGTAAATTAGGCTTTTTTATGTAAAATCACGTGGTTAAAACCCGGCTCCCCGAAATTAGGTAGTGCCCAGGGGCTTGTTTTGCTGCTCCAATAAGTTAAAGACGCCAAAATTAAGACACAATATGCCAGATGCCAGATGCCACACGTAAGACACAAGACACAAGACACAAGACGCCAGACACTCACAACTCACAATTCACAACTCACAGCTCACAATTCACAACTCACATCTCACATCTCACATCTCACAACTCACATCTCACAATTCACAACTTTCCACCATCTCCTCTTGTTTGTTCACGTCTACTCTTCAATCTAAAACAAGATGAATACATCCACTAACCTCCAATCCAAAACTGCCCTCATCACCGGCGGATCCAAGGGCATTGGCCTCGGTATCGCAGAAGCGATGGCCAGGCAGCACATGAAAGTTGCCATCACCAGCCGTCACTTTGAAGAGGCGCAAGCTGCTGCCAAACATCTCATCAGCCTGGGAGCTGAAGCTGCACTCGCCGTTGAATGCGATGTCAGGGACTGGGAGGCCCAGCAGAATGCAGTCAAGGAGGTATTGACAGACTGGGGTCAACTAGATGTAGTCATAGCCAATGCAGGTGTCGGCTATTTTGCCCCTATAGATACAATGTCTCACAGCCATTGGCATGAGATTATGGATATCAACCTTACAGGTGTTTTTTATACATTACAAGCATCCGTGGAAGCGCTGAAAGCAAGCAAGGGGTATTTAATCACGGTAGCGAGCCTGGCAGGTACTAACTTTTTTGCAAACGGTGCAGCCTACAATGCAAGCAAGTTTGGTCTGGTAGGTTTCTCCCAGGCTGCTATGCTGGATTTAAGGCCATATGGTATCAAGGTGACTACCATCATGCCAGGTTCAGTAGCCACACATTTCAACGGACATGTCCCGGATGATAAAGATGGGTGGAAGATTCAGCCGGAAGACATCGGTGAGATGGTCATTGATCTGCTCAAAATGAACCCACGTGTCTTGCCAAGTAAAATTGAAGTGAGGCCTGCACAGACAGCCTGACCACATACGATACGGATAAATTTTTCAATTGACTTAGCCAACGAAATGGTTGACCGTTGTCAGGCTTTTGGCGGTTGATTGATGTATGCTGCAATGGCCGCAACGCTTGCATCAGGATCCGAATGAATTGAATCATGATCCACCAGGTCCGGAATCAAACGGATGTTTAGCATCATATCCTTTGGCTGGGTCTGCAGTCCGAGGAAGTACACCTGAATATTCTTTTGTTCCAGATGAAGGATGATATTTTCAAGCGTGTACAGGCCTGATTGATCAATGAAAGGAACTAACCTCATGTCGATCAACAATACTTTTCGTTTTGAAGATATTTGCTGGCTGAGGACGTGGAAATAATCCTTATTACCGAAAAAAAGAGGGCCGTTTATTTTTTTGATGCTCACATATTTTCGCATCTCTGCGGGTATGCCATAAGCATCCTGCAAAGCGTCGGATTCGTCGTCATCTCCATCGATCGTTGACTTGGATAGTTCCTGAGTGACATCTCCCATTCGTTTCATAAACAGAACCGAAGAAATAATCATACCTGCAGCAACTGCCTGTAAAAGATCTACAAAAACAGTTAGTATGAGTACGATGATCATGACCACTGCATCTGCGGGTGTCACTTTCCGGATATGTTTAATACCCCGAGTGTCAATAATGGCGATACCTACAGTGATCAATATTCCTGCTAACACAGCAAGAGGAATCTGAGATGCTAATTTCCCTAAGCCAAGCAGAATGAGCAGGAGAACTAACCCATGAATGACTCCGGATATTTTTGATTTGCCGCCCGCGCGAATATTCACTATTGTTCGCATCGTAGCTCCGGCACCTGGAATACCGCCAATCAAAGCACCACCCATATTTCCTATACCTTGTCCAACAAGTTCTTTTTTTGAATTGTGCGTTGTTTTCGTTATGTTGTCAGCCACCACAGACGTCAGCAAAGAATCGATAGCCCCGAGGGCTGACAAAGTAAGTGCGGAAAGGAGGATCAACTGCATGTCTCCAAAAGCTGAAAAAAGTTCTATATGAAGAGCAGGCAAACCTGAAGGAATATCACCAATGACACGCACATCCATGGGAATAAATAAGGGGATGAGCGACACGAGTATCAATGCGACCAGTGGGCCAGGGATCGCTTTGGTTATTTTTGGAAATAAATAGATGATGGCAATAGATAGCAGGGTGAGAAGTAGGGCGTACATATTGATATCGCTCAATGGAGTGCCGATATTTTTAAAGATGTCAATGATCTTGCCGGGTGAAATATGTCCAAGCATAGGGAATAATTGCAGGGTGATGATGATGACACCGATTCCTGTCATGAATCCCGAGATGACAGGATAAGGTATGTATTTAATATATTTTCCTGCACCTAATAACCCCATCACCACTTGAAATAAACCAGCTAATATGAAACACAAAAGAATAGAAGGCATTGCTGATGCTAAATCACCTTTGACCGCAATCATGGAGGCAATGATCGCAGCGGAAACAACTGTCGTTGGACCGGTTGGTCCGCTGATTTGAGTCGGCGTACCACCAAAAATAGCAGCAAGGATTCCAACGGCTATAGCACCGTATAATCCTGCAGCAGCACCGAGTCCGGATTGTACACCAAAAGCCAGCGCAAGCGGCAGCGCAACAATTCCTGCTGTGACTCCTCCAAAAACATCTCCGCGATGTAGGGTTATTCCTTTCATAATTGGTTAATCTTTAAATTGAATGGTTAGCATCTATGCATTCCTTCTCCTGAGGGAAAATAGTCTTTTCAACCAGTATTTAAAATAAACAACACCGCTGTCAGGCCGTGAGTAAAAATGTATTGTTGCATGGTGAGTAAGATACTTTTAAAACTCCAGAGGAGACACCATTAAAGTGTAACACATATGATACGAAAGCTTTTAAAAGCAGGTAAATATACTATTCAACAGGGGATTCCATTTTTTGTTTTCCCTAAAGACTGGTTTGGAACTTATTAAGTAAAAATGTGCTATGGCTTCCAATGGAGGCCGGCCCGTTGTGCTGCATTCAGTCTTAATAAGTAATCTAGCATTATGAATCCCAATACCACCACCACAATCCTGTTTTTTCTTTTTTACACTTCAATCACGATACTGGCTCAAGAAACAGTCACGTTCAGAAAAACCTTTGGAGATATTCCCCACGATTTTGATAATTCTGTACAGCAGACTACGGATGGAGGGTATATTCTATTCGGATTATCCACAGATGACGCATCCTTTAATTATGACCTTTATCTTGTAAAAACTGATTACAAAGGAGAGAAGCAATGGGAGAAAAAATATGAAGATGAATCATTCCAATATGGAAACTCGGTACAGCAGACTACCGATGGCGGATATATTTTGTGCGGTGGAGATAACGGACTTGAAAATGATTCCGTATTGCTCATGAAGACAAATTCAACAGGCAATACATTATGGAAGAAAAAATATCGGATGTCGATCGATCGGATTGACTCCAGCGGAAATTCAAGTGGAGTGATCGATCCATTTGACAATGTATCGATCACCATCTGCCCAAACCCCGTTTTTGAGATAGCATATATTAAGTTTAAGGAGCCTCTTTATGTTGATTACACCTTCTTACTATTTGATACGCAGGGCAGGTTAATAAGGGATGAGAAAGGGCAGTTGTTTCAGGAGATACTGTTTGACAGGAATAACCTAGCCGCCGGAGTTTATTTTTTTAAGATTTTGTCCGGAGATAGTTTCCTGGGAAAAGGTAAAATTATAGTACTATAAGATTGTAAATATTAATCGCTCAATGTATACAACTGAAATCTTTAGCCCAGGTATTTGTATTGCTACTTTTTAGTATATCTCCAAATTTGGCACAGGATATCATATCCTTCGAATGGACACCATTTACTTCCAGTTAGAAAAAGGAACCCTTGAAAAGACGGTTACTTATTCGGACTTAAAATACTTGTATACGATGCCTGCAGCAACTGCGCCGAGGATGGGGATCGTAATAAATAGCCATAACTGAGCGATCGCCCAATCGCCAACAAATAGGGCTTGGCTTATGCTCCTGGCAGGATTCACGGAAGTTTGTGTGACCGAATGCTGATCAGGAGAATGAGTGTCAAAGCAAGGCCAATGGTTGGTCCTGCAAAACCAGCAGGAGCTTTAGAGTCCGTGGAGCCAAGGATGATCAGCAGAAAGATGAAAGTCATAACAAACTCTGTGACAATGGCTGCTGTCGTGCTGTATTTACCAATTGAATGTTCCGCATACCCATTGGCAGCAAAGTTTCCTATCTCAGATCCGTTACCAGTGACAATGATGTACAGGACGCCGGCTGCAGTGATGGCGCCAAACACCTGGGATATGACGTAAGGCAATATATCCTTTCCCGAAATCCGCCCACCTACCCATAAGCCGACCGTGACGGCTGGATTTAGATGAGCTCCTGATATGTGCCCAAAAGAATAGGCAATGGTAATAACCGTAAGTCCAAAGGCAAGTGAAACGCCAAGTAAGCCAATGCCTACTTCAGGAAAAGTAGCCGCTAAAAGTGCACTACCGCATCCGCCTAGTACAAGCCAAAATGTTCCAATAAATTCTGCAAGATTTTTTTTCATTTCTATTATTTTTAAGTCCAAGAATTGTGTTCCATTTTCGAAAAATGAAATATACTGTTTGAATTGCTTGAAATGCGATAATGTAGTAGAAAACCTACAAATCCGGTTTGAAGATTAGATTGTATGTGCTGTCTTTACTAAAGGAATCGGCCCCGGATCTGAGTTGTTTGTATGGATTAGGAATCAAATCAATAGTATCCTCAACTTTCATTCCCTTGGTTCTACTCAAATTTTTCCGATGCGTAAAAGATCTTTTCATCCACTTCCCAGATATAGCCAGCATGGATTTGTTTTTTTCTTTTCAATCCTTATTTTCCCGCTGTTTGGACAGTGCAGGGAGGTGCACATCCTTCAGGATGACTGGAAATTTGCAAAAGGACCTCAGGAAAATGCTTTTTCAAAAGAATTCAATGATGCCTCAGCGGTGGCATGGACCTTGCTTATGTCACGATTGAAGCTATTGACCAACATGGAAATGTATGTCCGCTCGCAGATGACCTGGTGGAGTTCACTTTGGAAGGAAATGGAACCATCGCCGGCGTCGGAAATGGAAATCCACAATCCATGGAACTATACCAATAAGATCAGATAAGGTTGTTTTATGGAAAAGCAATGTTAATTTTGCGATCAACTCCCGAAAAGGGAACTATCAAAGTGACCGCAACCGCCAAAGAATTAAATAAAGCTATGACTAACATCAGCGTCGAATAAAACGAATACTAAAAAATCACTGACCAAATACAATCAATGAAATTATGAGAAATCATTTCCTTGCATCCTTTTCACCTTTCTGCCCTTCCGCCGTTCTGCCCTACCACCTTTCTGCCCTTCCGCCGTTCCGCCCAAACCTTATAAGCCTCATAAGCTTTATAAGCTTCATAGGCCTCATCAGCTTTTCCAATAGCTACGGACAGTCTTGCCAGGACGCTAGTGTTGAAGTCAGTGCTTCAGTCCAGGCGGATCCTCCCCGTATCACGCTCAACTGGGTAGCCAATGCGGGAGCCACCCAGTATTTTGTCTATCGTAAGTTGAAAACAGGTACCTCCTGGGGTGCAGTGATAGGTTCTTTTGACGGGACAGCCACACAGTTTATTGACAGCACGATCAATACAGGGATATCCTATGAGTATCGGATCACACGGCAGGCAGCCACTTATACCGGCTTTGGATATATCAACTCAGGCATCGAAGTGCCTGCAATTCATGCAAGAGGTATTCTCATCCTGGTGGTGGATCAGTCCATGGTCGATTCGCTGGCCTATGAGATCGAACGATTCAAAGCAGACCTCGCCGGCGATGGATGGAAAGTAGTGCAGCACAATGTATCCAGAACCGCCACAGTGACCTCTGTCAAGGCTTTGATTATGGGAACATATAACCTTGACAAACCAAATACAAAAGCTGTATTTCTGCTAGGCCGCATACCTGTTCCGTACAGTGGCCAGTTGTATCCTGATGGTCATCCTGATCATGAAGGCGCATGGCCCGCAGATGTCTACTACGCGGATATGAATGGCACCTGGACAGATAATTCAGTTAATGTCACGGTAGCTAATGATGAACGTCACCACAATACGCCTGGTGATGGAAATTTTGACCAAAGCATCTTGCCTACAGAAGTGGAGCTGCAGATTGGCCGTGTGGATTTTGCCAAGATGCCTTCTTTTGCTTTCTCTGAGCAGGAGTTATTGAGGAATTACCTTGATAAGGATCATGCGTACAGACATAAATTATTTACGGCCACACGTCGTGGGGTAGTGGATGATAATTTTGGTTTCTTCGGAACCGAAGCTTTTGCGGCAAGTGGGTATAAAAATTTCGGACCACTCGTAGGTCCGGAGAATGTAAAATCGGATGATTATTTCGCTACCACAGCAGATAGCAGTTATCTATGGGCTTATGGGTGCGGTGGCGGCTGGTATCAGGGCGCTGGTGGTATAGGCAGCACCGGCGATTTCGCTAGCTCCAATCTGCAAAGTGTATTTTCGATGTTGTTTGGAAGTTATTTTGGCGATTGGGATTCGCAGGATAATTTCCTTCGTGCGCCGCTTGCGCAAGGGAGAACCCTGACCAATGCCTGGAGCGGCAGGCCACATTGGCTTCTGCATCACATGGGCCTTGGAGAGAATATCGGCTACAGTGCACGCCTTACACAGAATAATAATAGTCTCTATTTCTTCAGCTATGGTGCGCGCTTTGTGCACATCGCGCTGATGGGGGATCCTACCCTGCGAAATGATGTGGTAGCACCTGCCAGTGATTTCACCGTCACTAAAGATGTGACAAACAATCTATTGGCCTGGACCCCTTCTGCGGATCCTGTGCTCGGATACCATGTCTATGTTAAAGGAGAAGGGGATGCTGATTATGTCATATTGAATGAGACACCGCATCCGAATATTACCTTTTCACATGATTGTGTGGCTGATATCGGGTTGCTCACCTATATGGTGAGAGCGGTCGTATTGCAGCAATCACCTAGCGGCACCTACTATAATCTCAGCCAAGGGATTAGTGATACGATCACCAATGCAGGCATACCTGATGTGTCAGCACAAGCTACCTGGGATATCGTCGGCGATGATGTGGCATTCACCAATCTGTCTCTCAACGCAACTTCATATGTCTGGACCTTTGGTGACGGTGAGTTCAGTACCGAAGAGAATCCAGCGCATAATTATCAGGATGGTTTTTTTGATGGCAACCTTATTGCATCTAATGGATGTGATGCTGATACTTTTGACTTTGATGTATTGATCTTCACAGGCGTAAAAGATATTCTCGATGATCCGTCCATACATATACTGCCCAATCCTTCATCAGGCGCTTTTACCATACAGATGGATGAGCCTGTGACATCAGCTATGCGGGTCAAAGTTTTCTCGACAGCAGGGCAACTTTTGTATGAAAGCAAGCTCACCTCATCCGCATCCCTCATCGATCTATCCGGAAGGCCTAGTGGAGTTTACGTTTTGCAGATTGAAAAGGAAGGAAAGAGAAGTATGAAGCAGGTGGTGATACAGAAATAGATACATCACGTTTATGAAAGGGAAAACGCATTTGAAATGACCTTTAGTGAAGCGGTTGATCTTATCCGCCCCGGTATTATTCCAGCACGTGGGATCTGGGCCGACATTGGGGCAGGATCAGGATTGTTTTCGAAGGCTATGATGGAAATACTCGAAGAAGGGAAGGTCATCGCGCTGGATAACAATCCTCACTTGTTATTTAGTCTTCATCCGCCGCCCCATCTGGCATTTGAGTTTTTGGAAGCTGATTTTCATGACATCATGGACCTGCCCGCCGTCGATGGTATCCTGATGGCCAATTCGCTTCATTATGCCGATGATCATTTTAATGTCCTGCAAAATGTGCTGACCTCACTCAAGCCTGGAGGGACTTTTCTAATGATCGAGTATGATACAGAGATACCCAATCCCATCTGGGTTCCCAATCCGTTATCCCTTGCTCGTTTTAAAGAATTGTGCTCACAAGCAGGACTTCGTGAGCCCGAAGTAATCAGCCGGCGAAAATCAGTGTATAATGACGGAGAAATGTATGTCGCAAGTACGATGAAAATTGAGAATTGAGAATTGAGACGTCAGATGCCAGATCTCAGACGCCAGACGCACGACACACCTCCCGTTCACCACTCACCACTCACCACTCACGCTTCCAGACGCCAGACGCCAGACGCACAACACATCTCCCACTCACCACTCACGCCTCACGATTCCAGACTCACAACTCACAACTCACAATTCACAATTCATATCACGAAAGTGTTAACTTTCGATGAATAATCAAAAACAAACCAGCTTTATGCCACCCATCTCCGAACAAGTCGCCTGGCTCTTCATCCTTGCTGTACCCATCGCCAGCATCGCCTGGACCGTCACCCACGAAGAAATATTCAGGGAACTCAGGGAGTATTGTATTCAGAAATCAAAAATTTGTTCACACATTCTAAAACGGAAATTCTTCTACTTGTTTACTTGTGAGTATTGTTTCAGCCACTATGTGACCATCGGCGCTTTGTTTCTGACTGACTATAAGTTGTTACTCGATGACTGGCGCGGATACGTCATCAGTGGATTTGCACTCGTGTGGATGGCTAATGTGTATATGAGTTTGTTTGGCTTTATCCGGGTGGGTATGAAGGAGACCAAGATGGAAGCTGATATTGATGAGTTGCGATTGAAGCAGATAAAGAAGAAGATAGAGGGGTAGGGGGCTGCTTCGCAAAAGGCTTCGGCTACTAAGGGCGGAAAAGGCTTATGCTTCGACCTGATGGCCTTCATCCATGTGCGATACTTCGACTACCTGTGACCCATCCATGTTCGCCCGCTCAGTACAGCGCAGCTCAGCAACCGAGGCTGAAGGGCAGAAAAGGTAAAATCACATTCCAATGAAATATCAGGTTCGATACGAATTTGCGTAATTATTTACAAAATTCATCTGCGGCATCCTTGTAGTGAGCGAAGTCGAACTATACGATCTAAAAAAGGCTGAAGGGACGTAAGAGGACTTGTATTCAAACAAGCATTCTCAATGAAGGAAAGCAAAGCTTTCCTTCATTGAATATATGAAGTTAAACGTAGGGGAAGATACTCCTCATGGAGGATCGCCCTTTGGGCAAGGAGGTAGCTTAAGCGTCAGCAAAACTCTGTTTTGCGGGTCGCATGCAAATGCCATATCTTTAGGTATCGCAAATCTGCAGCTATACAAAAAAGGTAGGAGCAGGAATGAAGATGCGATATCAGAAATGACGCAGGAGAATATCAGATGGATACAACGATTTCAGAACTTTGAGAATGCAATACATTACCTTAAAGTACCGCTGGACATTTCTCAACCTACGATCATAGAAAAAGCAGGATTGATACAGTTTTTTTAAATTTGCTTTGAGTTGTCATGGAATGTCTTGAAGGATTATCTCGAGGCTCAGGGTGTGTTGAACCTGAAGTATCCAAGAGAAAGTATTAAGAAAGCATTTTAAAAGGGCTTGATTCAGGAAGGACATATTTGGCTTGAAGCATTAAGTAACCGGAATGTCACCTCTCACATTTATGATGAGGCTATGGCAGATATGTCCGTAAAGGACATCAGAGAAAAATATTATCCGGTGTTACTCGAATTGTATCATGCACTGAAAACTCAACAATAGATGTGGGGACTTAGAAACACGGATATCGAGCAATTGAATGACATCTTCCAAAAACGTACGGAAATTGAGGAAGCTATCATTTTTGGAAGCCGGGCCATAGGACGCCACAAACCTGGTAGTGATGTAGACATAGCTTTGAAAGGAAGCAGGCTCACCACCGGGATTTTATCCGCGCTTAGGGAGCAGTTGAATGAAGAAACCGATATGCCCTATCGCTTTGACCTGTTTTTGTATAGTGAAATTCACAGTCCGGACCTCTTGATCATAGTGTTAGGGCAGGCGCAAGGCTTTACGGTAAGGAGCGTATGCTTTTAGCAAATGACCCTCCGGGTCCTTATTTAGAAGAGCCACCAAATGCCGGGAAAGATGGAAGGTAGGTTTTTCATAACACATAACAGCTAACCGTAGGGGAATATCCTCCTAAAACTCTCTTCATTCTCTTCCAATGCTCAGGTCTAACTTTTGCCTTTCTTTTTCTTTTATTGGATGTACCCGAAGGCACACCGTTTCACTTGTGGAAATTTCTCGCTCGTGTTCTCCTTTTTGGATCTCTGATGGTGGCCAGTCAGATCATCATACGGGCAGTGAATAAACGGCGGAGAAGTGAGAACTAAGACACCTCTTGTTAATGGTTTTAAATAGTCCGTGGTTTCAGCTAATACCTACTGCCTTTAAAATTTAGTATTCCACTGAATCCTTATTACATCTCAAGTCTTTATGAGTATATTGGAGTATCAATGACATTAAAAGCCGAAGCACATGAAAAACTATTTACTTTTTTCAACAGCCATTCTCCTCTCTATTGGCTGTAAACCTAAAATTGATTTTATGTTGGTCTCGCCTGCCGAATTTTGTGGTTGCACGGATGCAAGAATAGAGTATTTGGTTACCAATGCCACCAGTGGACAAATCACCTCCGTGCCTCCGGTTTCTGATCTTTCGGTTGTGGTTTTAGACAACAGGACCACGGCCACTTTTCATATTTGTGAAACGACCAACTTCACACTTACAGCCTTCAATGAAAATGGTGAGATTTCTTCATCAGGGGTATCTACGTTGATAAATCCACTACCTCCCTATGCGATGGCCATGGAACCATGCCTGAGTGGTTCGGGCAGTTGGGTATCTTTTACTGATATCCTTCATCCCGCGGTGACGAACTCTGAAATCGTTACGTTAGAATTTATTGCTGACCGTCCGGGAACCCTGACCTATGATCGTTTGAGCGTTCCTGTTATCATGGGACGAAATGTGTTTTCCAATTTTGAAGGTCTTCGTATCAACAATGTATTTGAATTCCATGCTTCGCTATTTCCAAACGAAACCTGTGCGGACCCTTCCACAGCTCCCGATGGCCGTGCAAGACCGCCTACCCTGCGTATTACCATGGCCATGAGATGCAGAAGCGGAGTGTAGATGACGCCGTTACAATATCTTTTCCCGTACTTTCTTGAACTCGACGCTTTCAATACTGCATTAAGACCATTTGATTTGGTTGCCTGGACACTTCCGGCAAAGAATAGGAAGCAGTCAGAGTCCATGGCCATTGGAAAAATGCATCAAGTCCATGGTGATGTAAAACCGGAAATACTTATTGAAATTGGCTTTCGCGAATTCATGATGATTCGGACAATAGATTTTACGCATGGCAAAAGTATACGGACGGCCTGGAGATAAGGCAATTTCTTCTTGATCAGGAGGACGTGCAAGCCTCTTTGCTCATGGAGTTTGTGGATACTCTTGAACCTCCTGTGGGTAGACACACCCGTCCAACTATATTGACGTATGAGTATTTTGTAACCTTTATCCGCAAGGAGAATTTGCTCCGTAATCAGGATTTTCATGAACAATATGTGATCGTCCTCTTACATGGTGAACAGCTCTTTATCCTTCCGTTTGATAGCTTCAATGAAACCGGAGGGGATCCATTGTATAGATGGCCAGCGCTTGCTTTACTCGATGTTGAGGCTGGAAAGTTGTATGGTCATGGCATGCGCATGGGAGATTTTATGGTGCCACTGCCTGTAAAGGATATCATTTGACATTTGTTTGTGTTTCCGCAGGACTTTCTATCCAATGCTTGCTCTTCTGTCAACCTTACAGGATATAAACAGGTCAGCATCCTTTACAGACGGTATAATTCTATTGGTTAAATAGTTTTTATTAATCTCAATAGCTTCTTTTATGGAGATAAAGTGGTAAATCGCATCCTGCAAGCATTACATTTGCACCTATCTAAAAACCAAAACCTATGTGTTTCTCCGCCACCGCCAGTTTTGGGGCAAGTATTGCCCTTACGGCGATAGGTATTGCTTCTTACAAACAGGTGAAAGAGCCCTCCCAATACCCTTTTGCCAGTATCCCGTTGATATTTGGGGTTCAGCAATTCATGGAAGGTATCGTATGGGTTTCCGCAACGCATGACGCATGGGCAGGATTCCAGGCACCTGCATCGTATGGTTTCATTGGCATTGCGCAAATCATCTGGCCATTATTGTTTCCGATCGCGTTTAGCCTTGTGGAAAAAGATATGGGCAGGAAAAGATTCATAAAACTCCTGCAGATCCCCGGAATCATCATTGCTGCCTATTTCCTTTATGTTCTGGCCTTTTTTAATTTGGACACCCGGATCATCAATCATCATGTGTTCTATGATATTGATTTCCCTCGCAAACTTATACCCTATGCTGCCGGCTTCTATCTTGCCGCAACAGTAGTACCACCACTTTTGTCAAAGAATTCACTCATTAAGTTGATAGGCATTATTCTCCTGGCAGGCTATCTCGTAGCCAGGATATTTTTTCAGCCCAGCCTGATTTCTCTTTGGTGCTTTTTCGGTATAGCCTCCAGCATCGTCGTGTATATGGTGCTCCGCAATGCAAAGCTCAAAACAACAGTTTGATCCATTTCGGCAGCGATCTCTAAACAGCAAGCTTTACAGACCCAATTTCCGTTGCCTGCCATCTGAAGATAACTCACTGCAAACTGCCCACTGAAGACTGCTGACTGCTCCCTGCTATGCGCATAACTCACCCCCTTCCCCTCTCTTGTTGAAGTATGGCCAATAGATCCGGCATTTTCAGCGAAAGGGTGGAGTGGTGGCTTTCGACACAACGCATGATATTGCAAGTAAAGGTTTTTTCTTTTGTGAGTTTGTTACCTTTTTCTCACTTTAAATTACCAATTACCAAGTAAAAACTACCAACTAAAAATTACTAACTGCTAACTGAAAAAGGCTAACTTTTAATCACACTATTCTTTCTATACTTCAACGCCAATCGCGTGAGCACCAGCACAATCAAAATTGCTACGCCAGCCTGAATCCAAAGCCCTTTGATAAAAAGTAGTTGCATAAAGTAATTGTAATACCTATGTTCAAACGCAGCAAATAATAGTGCCAGGAGGCTATACAGAATTGTTTTTGATTTGAATAGCTTTGCCTCACTCAGGAAGAAGCCCATGATCACTGCAAATACTGCATTAGCCGGAACAACCGTTGCAATCCTGAGGATGGAAGAATACAAATCCCCATTGATGACAAAAAGGATATTTTCTGCTGCAGCATATCCCATGCCCATCATGATGGCATACACAATGCCGTCAAACGGCTGATTAAAACTTTTGTAATAAAATGTAATCCCACGCAGAAAGAGAAATTTAAATCCTTCACCCAGCAAGCCGACAAAGACAAATGCGGAAATAAGCTGGGGCACCATGTCCTGGCCATCGGTATAGATAAAGTTATGGAGTAAAAAGCCAATACCTCTGGTAAGGAAAAAGGCGGTCGCGCCATACAGCATGGTCAATAACAGAAGCCCGGAAGGCTCCGGTTTACGTATATCGCGGAGATTGAATTAAAAAGCAATGGCCAACGCGGGAACAACGGCAAGCAGAGCCAGCAGGAATATATTCATCACATTATTATTTTAAAAGGTAGTATGATTTTTTTGATGACAACTACATGATCCATTGAGGAGTAATAATCAACTGTTGCCAGCAGGTCGTTGAAACTATTGTAAGATGTAAAATATTGCGCATCAATCCAAAATACCTCTCGATGAGCCACGCTGCCGTTCTATCGATTGGTAAAAATATGATGGATATCAAGTAGTTTGATGATATCAATCAGGAGTTTTGAATAGCGTGCAGGTCATTTTTTGAGGAAAATCAGGTTATTTTTACAGATTGATTGAAGTAATCCATTAGATGATGTCATTTACTAAAACAAAAATCGAACTCTTGCATAATAATGCGTTAAACAAATCCACCGCCTTCACCCGTGAAGAGCGTGATGTATTGGGGCTCAGAGGCTTATTGCCTTATGCAGTCTCCAACCAGGATATCCAGATTCAACGGATCATGGAAAACCTGAGTCGAAAAGAATCAGATATTGAAAAATATATACTGCTGTCTGGACTTCAGGACAGGAATGAACGTCTCTTTTTCAGACTTGTGGTAGAGCACATCGAGCAGATCATGCCGATCATTTATACGCCTACCGTAGGACAAGCTTGTAAAGAGTTTTCGCATATTTTCAGGCATACCCAGGGTTTCTACATTTCGCCTGAGGACAAAGGCATCATCGCAGAGATACTTGATAACTGGCCCAGAAAGGACGTTCGCGTCATCGTAGTTACTGATGGCCAGCGGATCCTGGGTCTTGGTGATCTTGGAGCGAACGGTATGGGTATTCCTATCGGCAAGCTGGCCTTGTATTGTGCCTGCGCTGGTATTCATCCTGATCAGTGTTTGCCGGTGATGTTGGATGTAGGGACGAATAATGAAGAGCTACTCCATGATCCATTGTATATAGGTTATCCGAAACACCGCCTGACAGGGCAGGCGTATGAAGAACTCGTAGGTGAGTTTGTCTTGGCGGTTCAACAAAAATTTCCGAATGCGCTGATCCAGTTTGAAGACTTCATTACACTCAATGCCTATGGGCTGCTCAATGCGTATAAGCACAAGGTTTTGTGCTTTAATGATGACATCCAGGGTACAGCCTCGGTGGTGTTGGCAGGCTTGTACGCCTCATCACGTATTACAGGACGACCTTATAAAGACATGCGGATTATGTTTCTCGGAGCGGGATCTGCGGGTACAGGTATTGCAGATCTGTTAGTGAGAGCATTTGAAGCCGAAGGACTCACCACGAAAGAAGCATATGAACGTCTATGGTTTGTAGATGGCACAGGCCTGGTGGTCTCAAGTCGTAAGGATCTTGCTGTGCATAAAGTTCCCTATGCACATGATGTTGAATTTCTGGATTTTCATGATGCCATCGAATTTATTCAGCCTCATGCATTGATCGGGGCTACAGCTAAGGGAGGTTCATTTACAAAAGAGTCTATTGAACTCATGAGTGCTTTCAATGAGCGGCCGGTCATCTTTGCACTATCCAATCCAACGGATAAAGCTGAATGTACTGCAGAACAGGCGTATGAATGGAGTAAAGGCAAGGCAGTCTTCGCCAGCGGAAGTCCCTTCAAAGCGGTTTCGCTCAATGGAAAAGTATTTAAACCCGGACAGGGAAATAATGCATATATATTCCCGGGTGTTGGCCTTGGAGCTGTAGTGTCAAAGGCCAGATTAATTAAAGACGAAATCTTTCTGACTGCAGCACGGACGCTTGCACATATCGTCAGTCAGGAAGATATAGACAAAGGATCCTTGTATCCACCGCTCCGGGATATCCGCAAGATATCATGGGAAATAGCCAATGCAGTAGCCGAAAGAGTTTTTGATGAAGGTCTCTCAAGAACAGAACGTCCTGCTGACCTGAAGAAGAGTATTCAGGAATATATGTATGATCCGAGATATTGAATTGAATGGAGTCTTAAGACGATAGACAATAGACTGGAGAGATAAGACGTATAACACGAAAAAAGTAGTATGAATAAATTTCGCGCCTCACGATTCACGCCTCACGATTCACGCCTCACGCCTCACGCAGTTCTCACTCACAACTCATACTTCGACTCCGCTCAGTACAAGCAACACTCACAATTCATACTTCGACTCCGCTCAGTACAAGCAACACTCACAACTCACCATCATATGAAATCCCTTCTTCTCCTTCTTCTCCTCAGCATCGCCCAGATTGCTTCATCACAGGCACTTCCTGTAAAGTCAAAGGATCTAAAAACCTTGTATCGTTATATGGCCGGTGAATTCAACAGTGGTGCACAGGCGACAGCGGACTCAGCTTTTTTTCATGTTATGCTGAGGATGGTACCGATATGGAAAAAAAGCAAGGATGGTTACTGGCTTTATGTAGAGCAAGCAATTGCTAATGCTGAAGACAAACCTTACCGCCAAAGAGTATATCATCTGTACCTGGAAGATGATACGACCATCATCAGCCAGGTGTATGAGATTAAAAATCCGATGCAATATGCAGGCGCATGGAAGAATCAGGTAAAACTCAATTCGTTGTCGCAGGATTCACTTATCAACAGACAGGGATGTGGTATCTATCTTCATAAGCAGCCAGATGGTTCCTTCACCGGATCCACTCCTTATAGGCAGTGCCTGAGTTCGATGCGGGGAGCTGCTTATGCTACTTCGGAAGTCACGATCTATCCTGACAAAGTGTTGAGTTGGGATCGTGGATGGGATGCAAAGGGCGTTCAGGTATGGGGAGCTGTAAAGAGTGGTTATGTGTTTGTGAAAACGGATGAGTATAAATGGTGAGTTTATTTGGAGGGTTAAAAGGTTAAAAGGTTAAAAGGTTAAAAGGTTTATAGGTTTATAAGTTTATTGGTTTATTTGTTTAAAGGATTGTTGGCTGATGGAATGGGTGGGGCTGATTAGTTTGCTTTCTCAGGTATCTAAATTTTATTTTGAATTCCCAAATTTTCACTATTCTTATCATCTGATAAGCCTGTCACATTATAAGCTAGTTCAATATGCACGGTATCCTGGAAACCAACAGACTGCTCCTTCGGAAATTTACCATTGATGACGCCCCTTTTATGCTCAGGCTGGTTAATGAGCCAACCTGGATCCAGTATATCGGGGACAGGAATGTGCGCTCGCTCGAAGACGCACAGAAGTATATACGGGATGGGTCAATCCAGAGCTACCGCGACCATGGATTTGGTTTCTACAATGTGTGCCTCAGGGATACCCAGATGCCCATTGGTTCTGTTGGGTTTGCAAAAAGGCCTTTTCTGGAACATCCGGATTTTGGTTTTGCTTTTTTGCCTGAGTACACCGGTCAGGGGTATGCTATTGAAATGGCTGTTGCAGCTATGGCGTATGCAGAGGAAGTATTGAAGTTGGAAAAGCTCGTGGCAATCACCTTGCCGTCTAATAAACGATCCATCCAGTTGCTGATCAAACTTGGTTTCAGGTTTGAAAAAACCGTTATGGTGGAAAAAGAAGAATTATTTCTATTCGGTGCAGAACTCACCTTTGTGCATAAAGATGAGGAAGATTAAGATAGTAGAGTTTTCCGACATCAATAGGCATCATCAATACGATTTTTATAAACGAACGATCATTTCTTCATAAAGACAATATGACTTCTCTCTTCTGGTTGCTTTGGGGGATCAATGTCCTTTACTACTGGTGGCCATAAGGGGAAGGGGATTCATAGCAGGTTTTGGTGCTGGTGTTGATCTGAACATTCTGATGATCTGCGTACTGGTCGTCGTTTTGGCCGGAAGTCTTATCCTGATGTTTTCGTTTAAACATAAAGGGATAAGTCTTGTTGTCGTGGCGCTGCCACTTATTGTAATGGCTTTATTATATGTGTTTGAAAAAAGAAATGGAGAATAATATCTTAGGCATATGAAAATCAGCGAAATGATCCAAAAACGGTTCAATAGACCGGAAAATAAAGGAGACGAGTTTGGGTTTACCAATCAGTACAGTCAAAACAGTAAACGGATCATCAACAAGGATGGTACGTTCAATGTCATCCGCGTAGGGGAGAAAAAATCCTTGTTTCATAACCTGGTGACTATGCGCTGGTCTCTTTTCGCCCTTGTCATCCTTTCATTTTATATATTACTCAATGTATTATTTGCTTTTCTCTATCTGGCCATAGATTTTTATGGAATCGGCATGACAGTTGATTACCAGGTGACCAACCGGTTTCTCGTTGCATTTTTTTTTAGTGCGCAGACCCTCACCACGGTGGGGTATGGTTCTTTATATCCCCTGACCGCATCTGTCAGTGCCTTTGCTGCATTTGAAGCGCTGCTCGGTCTGATGAGTTTTGCCATTTTTACTGGTCTGATGTACGGGCGATTTTCCAGGCCCACCAAAATAATCCGGTTTTCAAAGAATATGCTTTATGTCCCCTACAAGCAAGGTCATGCGCTGATGTTCCGTATAGCCAATCAACGCGACCATGACCTGACCGAACTCGAGGCCCGGGTGCTGATGAGTGTCGTAGTGAGTGAAAACGGGAAGGAAAACCGAAAGTATCAGACCTTGGAAGTAGAGAATGACCGCGTTGTTTATTTTCCACTCAACTGGACGATCGTACATTATATCGATGAGAAAAGTCCCTTGTACGGATTGACACAGGCTGATTATGCCTCCTCTCAGATGGAATGGCTCATTATGATCAAAGGGTATAATATCACAGCGACCCAGCACATTCATGAAAAAAGTTCGTATGCCCTAAAGGAGCTTATCTGGGATGCTAAATTCAAAATTCCTTACGCTATCCGCGAAGACGGTATCACGGTATTTGAGCTCGACAAAATTGATGAATACGATAGGGTTTCATCCAACTCTTTTGTGGAAAAATAGGCTGTTGCCACTACTTGAATCATTTTATCTTGCATCCTCCTTTAGCACTGCTGGGGAATCCTATTTCTATCTTAAAATTCAATTTTTTATGCAAAGGATTTTATTCTTTTTTATGCTTCTATTGTTTGGTAATCAGGCCAATACACAAACAGAAGCCAGGCTTCTTCGTTTTCCGACGGTTTCCAGAGAGGCTATCGTTTTCTCTTATGCGGGGGACCTGTATTCTGTTTCCAGGACAGGAGGTACTGCCCGAAAACTCACAACAGATATTGGAAATGAATTGTTTGCCCGGTTTTCACCGGATGGTAAGATGCTCGCTTTTACAGGTCAATACGATGGCAATACAGAAGTTTATAAAATGCCCGCCAGTGGAGGTGTTCCGGTAAGATTGACTTATTCCGCAACTCTTGGCCGTGATGATCTGGGTGACCGTATGGGTCCCAACAATATCGTGATGACCTGGAAGAATGATAATTCAGGCGTGATCTACAGGAGCCGAAAAACATCCTTCAATGACTTCAAAGGTCAACTCTACTTTGCAAGCGCTAATGGCGGGATGGCTATCGAGATGCCTTTTTCAGTTGGAGGCTTTTGTTCATACTCCCCTGATAATTCCAAACTCGCCATGAATCAGGTCTTCAGGGAATTCCGGACATGGAAATATTACAAAGGGGGAATGGCGGATGATATCTATATCTATGATTTTGCTTCAGGACAAATGGAAAATATCACCAACAATCCTGCACAGGATGTTTTCCCGATGTGGTTTGGAGATAAAATATACTTCTGCAGCGATCGCGATCGTACCATGAACATCTTTGTCTATGACATTGCTTCAAAGCAGATCACCAAAGTCACTAATTATACCGAATATGATGTCAAGTTTCCATCGCTTGGGGCTGATGCCATCGTCTACGAAAATGGCGGCTTCATTTATGTATTGGATCCAAAGACAGGTAATTCTACGAAGGTACCTATTTCCATAGCGGATGACGGCGCTATCGGACGTAATGAATTAGTAGATGCTTCAACTTATATCGAAGGAGGTGATTTTGATCTCGGGCCTGATGGCAATAGATTAACAGTGACGGCGCGTGGCGATCTCTGGACTATTCCAGCTAAAGATGGTATCACCAGGAACCTGTCAAAAACACCAGGTGTACACGAACGTTCAGTAGCCTGGTCACCCGATGGTAAATACCTCGCTTATATCAGCGATGCAACCGGCGAAGATGAAATCTATATCCGGACACAGGATGGTATCGAAGCACCTGTACAACTTACAGTCAATGGAGATACCTACAAGTATTATGTGACCTGGTCACCTGACAGCAAGAAGCTGGTATGGTCTGATAAAAAATTGAGACTTCAGTATGTAGACATATCGTCGAAACAGATTACCCTGGTGGATCAGGCAAAAGCATGGGAGCATGGAGGTGCTAACTGGTCTCCTGATAGCAAGTGGATTGCGTATACAAAATCAGATGATGATTTCCGCAGTAAAGTATTTCTATACAGCCTTGACAGCAAGAAATCAACCTTGGTGACGGACAACTGGTATGAAGCTTCTGGTGCAGTCTTCAGTCCGGAGGGTAAGTACCTGTTCTTTGTGTCTGATCGTGACTTCAGTCCGACCTACAGCCGCACGGAATGGAACCATAGCTATGCAGATATGTCAAAGGTTTATTTTGTGACCTTGGCCAAAGCTACTACATCCCCTTTAGCACCTAAGAATGACGAGGTCCTTATTAAAGTGGATACATCTGCTGCCGTTTCCACGACGCCTGCATCCGCTAAGGAAAAGAATGCTAAGAAAAAGGAAGCTGAAGCATCCGGAAAAGATATGCCTACACCTGCAGTCAAAACTGCTGTAACAGTCGTTGATGTGGAAGGAATCCAGGATAGAGTAGTAGCCTTGCCGGTTTCGGCGGGTAATTATTTTGGTATCACTGCAGTTGAAGATGCTGTGTATTATCTCGCGAGTTCTACCAAATCTCCAAAAGGGGTCCTTAAGGTGTATAATCTAAAAGATAAAAAGGAAACAGAGATTGGAGAATTCAACAGTTATGTGATTTCAGCCAATCTGAAGAAGATGATGTTGTCTAAAGATGGTGCGTTCTCGATTATAGACCTTCCAAAAGATAAGGCCAACATGGATAAAAAGGTTGACTTGTCAAATATGAAACTGACAATTGATCGCAAGAAAGAATGGGTGCAGATTTATAATGAATCCTGGAGACAGATGCGTGATTTCTTTTATGATCCGGGAATGCATGGTGTGGACTGGGCTGCGATGAAGAAGAAGTATGAAGTATTGTTGCCGTATGTCAATCACCGCCAGGACCTGACCTATATCATTGGTGAGTTGATTGGTGAACTAAGTGTTGGGCATGCTTATGTGGGTGGAGGAGACGTACCGAAGACTGAGCGGATTCAACTGGGATTGCTTGGTGCGAAACTAAGCCGTGATGCCTCTGGGTATTACAGGATTGACAAAATCTTCAAGGGAGAGAATTGGTCCTCCTCGACCAGGTCACCGTTGACTGAAGTGGGCGTCAATGTCAGCACCGGTGATTATATCATCGAAGTAAATGGAGTCAGTACCCAATCAGTCAATGATGTCTATGAACTCCTTGTCAATACTGCAGGAAAAACGGTTGAACTGACGGTCAGTGGTAAAGCCGACGAGGCTGGCAGCCGGAAAGTGTTGGTGGTGCCCACAGGTGATGAGTCTGATCTCTACTACCTGGATTGGGTAAGGAAGAATGTTGAATATGTCAATACAAAAACAAATGGACAGGTAGGTTATATCCATATTCCTGACATGGGTTCAGGTGGATTAAATGAATTTGTCAAATACTATTATCCGCAATTGCAGAAAAAAGCACTCATCATCGATGATCGTGGCAATGGTGGTGGCAATGTATCTCCGCATATTGCAGAGCGCCTTAATAGGAAACCTGTGTTTATCGATATGCCAAGGAATGTGACGCTACCAAATACAGATCCTGAATCAGCGTATGGGCCTAAGGTTTTGTTGATGGACCAGTATTCTGCATCAGATGGTGATATCTTTCCTTACAGATTCAGGTCACTGGGTCTTGGAAAAATTGTTGGCCGCAGATCATGGGGTGGCGTAGTAGGTATTCGGGGTTCACTTCCATTTGTGGATGGAGGCATCCTCAACAGACCTGAGTTTGCCAACTATGATATTGAGGGCAAGACATGGCCTATCGAAGGTTATGGAGTTGATCCGGATATTGAAGTCTACAACAGCCCGGCAGATGAATACAAAGGAAAAGATGATCAATTAGATAAAGCGCTGGAGGTCATTCTTGAAGAGTTGAAGACGAGAAAAGAACTGCCTGTTCCACCACCATATCCAAAGAGGAATTGATTGAATGAAAAATGATGCTTCGACTTCGCTCAGCTACCGGAGTAAATGAAAAGCGATGTGCTGAGCGTAGCCGAAGCATGAAAAGTGATGAGCTGGGGTTGACAAGCGAAATATATCAATGGGAGGCAAGTAAGTAGGTCGAACTAGCGGAAATATTTATAGGTTTTCATAGCATATCTCTTGCCATAAATACATATAGTAATTGCCCCGGCTTTTAAGCCGGGGTTTTTGTTTTAGGATAATTAGGGGCATTAGCCCATAGTATGATTGCATACTGATAACTAATGGCTTGATAGAAGTTGAACACTTCGCTTCTTTATTGCGTACTATTGTATTTCCAGTCATTTAAAAACGCATAGCATGAATAATTTATTTCGAGGACTCATCTCCGGATACGGAGCGTACAAGTTAGGCGGAGGCTGCATTGGTACAGTCGTGGTGTTTGTCATCATTTGGTTGATATTGGGACAGTGTAATTAAAATAGACAACTTTTGAATCAGCACCTGACAATAGGCATCATTGGAGCCGGGGGTTTTGCAGCTTTTGCCGCAAAAGCCTTTGTAAAAATCGAGGGCATCCGGATCAAGGCAGTCACAGATGTGAATCTGTCCTTTGCTCATCAAGTGGCAAGCGAAGTCGAAGCACTGGTCTATCCCGGGTATGAAGAAATGTTGGCGGACACAGAGATTGATCTGATATATATTGCTACCCCGCCTTTTCTTCATTATGCACAATCAAAACAGGCACTCCTGGCAGGTAAGCATGTTATCTGCGAAAAACCAGCTGCATTAAAGACAGTTGAAGCAGAAGAACTTAGGGATTGCGCGCGCGCAAGGGGCCTCCTGTATACAGTTAATCTCATGCAACGATACAATCCATTGTATGCAACCGTCAAGACGATCATCGATGAACAATGGCTGGGTGATTTTGTGCATGGTTTTTTTGACAATTATGCCAGTGATGAAAAACTAATCCCAGAGCATTGGTTTTGGAACCGTCAGCAAAGCGGTGGTATTTTTATTGAGCATGGCGTTCACTTTTTCGATATGTTCGAAGGTTGGTTTGGCCCGGGTAAATTGGTACATGCGATGGAAATTGCTCGTGACACTGTCACTCCACCTGTTACCGACAGGGTTCAGGCGGTGGTGTTGTACAATAACAGTCCTGTAAATTTTTATCACGGTTTTAATCAACCCAAGGTTCTTGACCGGCAAGAGCTTCGTCTTCAGTTTGACCGCGGTGATATCACCCTTTATGAATGGGTTCCTGTCAAAATCCGGATCCACGGTTTATTTACCAAAGAACATTTTGAAAAGATCAATCAGCATTTTCCGATAGCTTCTATCGAAGTCAATGAGTCTCCGGCTAGTCATGACCAACACGTCACCGGGAAATTTAAGGACATTGCCTATGACGCCTTGATGACGATTACTTCCGGTGATATCAAGGATAAGATGGACCGATATGAGCAATTAGTTATTTCCATGTTGGAGGATCAATGGGCCTGGATCCGTGATTCTACCCATCTCCGAATAATCGATGCTACTAATGCGGTCGAGTCCTTGAGGATAGCTGAAGAGGCAACTTTGCAGAGCAAAAAGTATTGAGATTTTTTTCAACATTGAAAAAGTGTTAAAACCTATCTGGAGCCCCTCATTATCAATCAGTTACGACAGTGTGGCACACCTAGGTGTGCCACACTGTCGTAACTAGTTGATGGTCAGACTCCCCAGACCTGTTTTAACACTTTTTCATTTACGAAAATTTTTCGAAGCCAATCTCACCTTTTACCCCCTAAATCCCACCTTTTTCTAATCCTTTTTCTAAAAAAAAGAGTGCGGCACACGATGGTGTACGACACTCTTTTTTACGTTTTATTCCCACCCTCAAGAAACAGAATCTACTTACCTCACTACAATCAGTCGCTGTCTGAATATCTTATTCCCGGACAATCCCTCTATCAGGTATGACCCTGCAGGCACCGTGCTGATATCAAGCGTTTTCTCATCCTTCCAGATTTTAATGACTCGCCCATCCAGACTTGTCAACAATATATCAAAACCAAGAATATCGTCTATTTCAATATACACCTGTTCCTTAGCCGGATTTGGAAAAAGCCGTACATCAACGTTAACTAGTGTTGTCGTACCTACGAATTCATCCCGGATCTCAATCGGTGCAAAAAACTGACTACAACCATTGGCATCAATGACTGCCAAAGAATAGAACCCGGGTGATAGTCCTGAAATGTCTTCTTCCGTGCTCAGGTATCCGTTTGGCCCTGCCCAATTGAATGCGTAGGGTTGCGTACCTCCGCTGACAGTGATCGCAATGATCCCGGCTGTGAGATTGTTGTAGTGAATGATCTGATCAACCGTAACGACCATGGTGTCCGGAGCTACTATATCAAATATTTCGATGCTTATACAATTCTGACCTACATCCGTGATCGTCAGCTCGTAAAGACCAGTACAGAGATTTGTTATGTTGTTAGTGGTATCTCCTGTATTCCATAAGTAGGTTACGGGGCCAATACCACCCAGAAGAACCGCTCCGGCAGCACCATTGCAATTATTGTTGCAGGTAGGATTTATAAACCCCGACTGAACAAGCCCCTCGCAGATGAATGGATTTACCTCCACACTATCGATGCCCTGACAATTGTTTGCATCGGTTACCGTCACTAAATAAGTGCCGGGTATCAGATTGGTGATCAGTGAATCAGTACTGCCATTAACCCATAAATAGCTGTATGGTGGGGTTCCCCCGGTAGGTGAAGCCCATGCCGTGCCATCACCTGCGCCTGGACTGGTCTCATCCGTACTTCCGGCATTGGGTGCTATTTCATCAGGCTGTGCTACTGTATAGCTTTGTACTGCTGAACAGCCTGAGGCATCCTGGGCGACAACACCATAAGTCCCTGCACAAAGACTATCAATAATAGAGGTTGTATTCCCGTTATTCCATAAATAAGTAACAGGTTCGACAGCATTGACGAGGGTAACCTCAATCTGGCCATCACAACTTTGATTACATGTATTGTGTGTAATCACAGAAGTCAAATAACATGTAAAGGAATCTACAGTCACAGTTTCATTAGCTGTACATATATTAGCATCAGTGATCACTACGCTGTACTCACCTGGCTCAAGTCCGGTGATCAGCGAATCAACACTCCCATTGCTCCATGCATAGGTATATGGAGGACTACCTCCGGTAGGTGCAGCCCAGGCAGTCCCGTCATTGACATCAGGGCCCGTTTCATCAGTCGAGCCGGCATTGACGATGAGCGAATCTGGCTCCTCAATAATATAGGGACCATCATTAGCTGCACAGCCATTTGCATCTATGATGGTAACAGAATAATCACCCGCACAAAGTCCTGATGCATCTTCCGTAGATAACCCGTTGCTCCATATATAGGTATAGGCAGGAGTTCCTCCGTTGATTTCCAGATCGATTGCTCCGGAGCATATTCCAAAACAACCAGCATCCAGTATGAAAACATCAAAGGTGATTTCAGGACAACCAAATGCACCAACGATGACACTCTGCTGGGCCGTGCAATCGGAATTGTCTGTTACAGTCACCGTATATAAACCGGGAGCAAGATTAATTATGGATTGTGTGGTTTCCCCATTGCTCCATAAAAAAGAATAAGGAGATGTTCCACCAAATGCAGATGAAGTGGCAGTTCCATCATTGCCATCGACAAAGGTTTCGTCAGTGGCACCGGCATTAGGATCTAGAGGGCTTGCATTGGTGATTGTCACGCTACCTGTAGCCGTATTCCCGTCAGCATCTGTTACCGTTACGGTATAGGTGCCTCCGTCCAGGAATAATATGGTCTGCGTCGTTCCGTCATTACTCCAGAGATAAGTGTACGGTTCAGTACCCCCGGTTGCAGTAGCAGTAGCACTTCCATTAGGTTCACAGGTTGAATTCCCGTTTTGACCGGTCACCGTTACTTCGAGGGGAAGCTCAAGCGATAGTCTGTAAACGGTACCTTCAGATGGTGTCCCTTCAATAGTCACATCTGACATCGACAATTCAGGTGAACTGATTGAGCCTGTAAAAAAGTGCCCGTTTATGAATTGATCGTTGATCATGTCAGCATCTGTCACACCAAGGTATATCCCAAAACTGCCATAGAAGAGCTCCGGATCATTGATAAAGTTTTCCCCAAAGCGGAATTCAATCGTGTTGGTTCCTTCATAGAGCCAAAGCTGAAAATTAATAAACATATTTTGCGAAGAGCCTTCAAACAATTCTTCATACGAACCGGCATTCTTCCATTCTATCTTAAGGATGCGACTGCCTGTTGCGCCTTCCACTTTATAGCTCAACGGTGATGCTGATACGCCTGCAAGTTCACCGCGGTCAACCAGATCCATTTCAAATGGAAATACGGCAGTTGCAATATCAGGATCTTCAGTAGTAGATGCCAGTAACGAACCTGATCCCTGAAACTGAAGGAAAGAAATGGAATGTCCGTTGAGTTCAAAAGGAAACCCGATGGGAACAATATATTCCGGATCATCCCACACTTCTCCATTGTTGATAGACGTAGTTCCAGTCAAGTCTGCATACGATTCGGAAAGGGTGGTCAGGGTGTAAAGAAAGACACTGGATGACCTGGATTTGGCGCTGCTTTTTGCAAAGAAAGATTGGTGGGTTTTAGTAGGTGACTGGGACGATCCATGAAGGATAAATAAGCACCATGAAAGCAAGAGTAAAATTCCTTTGTTCATAAATAGGTGTTATTAAGGTTTTATAAGATTTATTTCCTCAAACCGATTAGCCACTTAAACTTCATCATATGTAAAGCGTAAGTAGCGGGCATTATCCACGAAGTTAAATGGTTTAAAAAATACAGCCATCAGATTGACAGATGAAAGATACTCAATCTGTTCTTTGATAGAATTGTCAGGAAAGGAATTAAGGAATATTTATGACAAAAGCGGAACAGCGGCATACTAAAGTTTGCAGCTGTTTCGATCAATCTCAAAGAAGTGAGAAAGTATGTCAAGTCTGAAAACTACCTGCTCATGCGGGATGGTGCACAGATACAACTGGCGCGAAGTCGTAAGGATGATTTTTTCAACGTGCTGCATAAGGTGCAACTGTAATAGCCAATAGCACCTTATGAGCATGTCATTTGTTTGCGCAGAGTGGTTATCTCACTAATGTCAGATCCCCATATATGGCTATCTCTTGTCCTTTCTTGTTGGTGGCGAGGATTCTGTAAAGGAACACACCCGGGTTCATTTCCTTCCCTTTTAGTTTTCCGTCCCACCCGTCACTTGTCTGATTGGGTAAAAAGTTAGTTTTCGAATACACCAGTTCACCCCATCGACTGAAGATTTCAAAATATTTAATGGAGACGATGGATGGGTCAGTAGAGGGTACGAGCAGATCATTGATCCCATCATCGTTGGGTGAAAATATGTTTGGTACAATGACAGAACTCGTCAGCAATACCCGGATATTAATATCATCCGTGTATAGACATCCCTTGCTGTCAAAAGCCACCAGAGTAAGGCTCATATCTTCTACAGGGGAAGCCCAACTGGAAAGCTGATCCGTTTTGATCTCATCAATATCACCAGACCAGGTGAACGTATCCGGCGTGAAACTCAGTATCGCTTGAATGAGTATACTATCGCCAACGAGGATGGTTTCATCCGGCCCGAGTGTCAGTGATTCCGAACTGGCAGAAGATATGATCACACTTGAGCTTATGGCACAATTGAACACATCTACAATTTCGATGCTGTAATTTCCTTGTCCCAGGTTTGATATTTCGTAGGGGAATGTAGAAATAGGTTGGAATGCACCATTGTTTAAGGAAATACCAAACGGTCCATTGCCACCCTGAATGCTAAAGATCGTGATCGTACCATCATTATCCCCGGGACACGTAATGGCTGTCAAATCAATATCAGCTATCATTTCTGTGTAAATCGTTGAGTTGATGGTGTGTTCATCCCTGCAGCCAAGCGAATCTATGCTGACAAACACATATGTGCCAGACTGATCCACTTTAATGGATGACTGGTAGAGGCTGTCATTGGCGACTAACCAGAAAGAAGTTACCTGTCCCTTGCCTCCGGTCACGGAAGCTGTATAGCTCATGCTTTCACCTGGACAAAGACTTACATTATCAGGAAGGATTCCAATAGCAATATTACAATCACAATCAGGAGCAGCAATATTGAGTATCGTACCGCATAACCCGCTGCCGTTGCTGGCAGTCACCTGAATCCCATTGCCGGATGCAAGGTTTGTAATCCTGTACCTGTTTCCACCCAGAGGTGTAAGTATACCACTTGAATTTGTTACAACTTCTGCATTGGTCACTACCGTAGCCTCCCATGTCAGCAGATCACCCGAACAGATGGCATTATCAAGTTGGATAGCAGGCGTCTGGATGACTTCAAGATTTATTTCTGCAAAGGCAGGACATCCCGCAACAGGCTGCGATAAAGTAAAGCGTAGGGTATAGATACCATCATCGGATTGATTGGTCACGAAATTGGTGCTAGTGAGTATAGCAGGTTTTGTTCCGGCAGGCACACTGGTGATGCTCCATGTTCCTGCTTCAGTCGTGATCAGGAAATCATTGAGATTTTGGGTGCCGGATTCGCTGCACAAATCATTGGTCGGTGCCGTTAATGCCACAGACGGACACAGGCAATTTTCAATGATCAGACTGATGCCCACGGTATCATTCTCACAAGGTGCAACAGCATTATTGGTCGTATAATAAACAGTGTAGTTGCCGGCCAACAGAGTTGACGGATTAAACTGACTGTTGTTGGTGATAGGAGCAGTCACACCGGAAGGGAAAAACCAATTGCCGCTTGTTGGGCCGTAATCAATGAAGGCATCAAGATCAACCATGATGTCTGATGTATCACAATAGGTCTGTGTGCCTGGATCCAGAATAAAATACGCTGTGGCATCAATATCAATGTCTATCGTTTCCTGGTCCTGTGGACAGAAACCGGTCTGGTCAGTGGCAGTAAGAGTAAAGCTAACCATACCAGCAGTAAAATCAGCCAGTACCGGTGTATAACTTGTATTCAGCGCATTTGGATTAGTGATCGATCCGGCTCCACTGGTTTGCCAGCCGTATTGAACATTACTACCGGATGCAGTACCGGCTAGTATAATATTATCAGGAGCGCATGAAGTTCCGTCTATACCTGCATCTGCAAATGGAGAGGTATGGAGGTTGATCTGAAATAATGCGGAATCAATACAATCGGCAATGATGACAGAACGTATAAATCGGAGCACATATAATCCCGGATCACCGTTGATGCCCTGGAAATTGCTGCCTGCTATGGTCGCAGGGTTACCACCGGCAGGAGTCGATACTATCTGCCATGTTCCGGATACACCGACACCTTCATATACGGAGAGATTAAGGTTGGCATTGTCAGAGCAAACTTCGTCATCGGTTTGTTGCAACAAGGCAGGACATGCGCAGTTTGGAGCAGTCTGATTGATCGTCGTAGAGCAACCAGAAGATGGGTTGTCAAGGTTCATCTGGATATCCACGCCAAATCCTACATTACTTACAACGAATGTATCTGTAGCTGGAATATTCGATAGGGTCCCGATACTGACTTGCACTTGTTCTGCATTGGACGTGAAGGAAATCGTATATGAAAGGGTCAGGTCATCACAAACAATTTCAAATACACTCAGTACAGGGAGTGGATTGACGGTGGCAGTAATTGTATCGCGACTCAGGCACATTCCGGGATTGCTGCTGAATTGGTAATACCATGAATCTCCCTGAGCAGGTTGTATGGTTCCTGATACAGGCAGGTTGGTTGCCAGATTAAACCAGCTACCGGTCCCGCTGACACCATTTACTACACCAGGAACAAGTACATCTATATTGATAGTGCCCGGTGCACATAGGACAGGGTCTGTGATAGGCTGCAGTATGGCAGCGGGATTGACCGTAAATGGAATCGGTGTTCTCAGGCTGGCACAATTGTCTGCTGCATTAAGAGCCTCAGCATAATATGTGCTGCTGTTCAGGCTCACCGGCTGGAATGTCAGGCTGTTTTGTAACAAAGGCACACCACCGCTAGGTACATTGTACCAATTGGCAATAAGCCCGGGATCAATGGTTACAGAGAATACAGGTATGGACGTATAGTCACAAATTTCATAAGAAGCCTGAGCCGGAACAGGTGGATTGATAGTCGGACAGTTGCAGTTTGGAGCAGCGATCATAAACGTATCACGGCACATGCCGGATGCATTCAGGATTTCTATGATCACATTCATTCCTCCCGGGATCCCTGAGACCATATCCTGACCGCTGACATTATTGGTGACCATACCTGCGTTTGCATAAATGGAGTCCGCAGAACTGGTAAAAAGTACGGCGTACGTATTCAATGCAATATTGCAGGGTGTGCCGGCAAGTATAAAGTCCGGATAAGGCTGTAAGTTGATATCGATCGGCATGGTATCATAACAGGTGCCTGCCGTCGCGAGAAGGTAAATAGTAACAGAGTCAGCAGGCAAGTAATACAGCGTATCCAGCAGGGTGGATGTATCCAATGGTACGGTTGTATGAAACGTATAGGTAGCCATACTGTTTCCGAGATCTGTGATCTGAATGTTATCCAGCACCACTATAGATCCGTCACATATTTCTACAGGTGGGATGGTATCAATGCGAGGTGAGGGGAGGATGGTAAAAGGAACCTGTATTGAATTTCTGCAATAGTCATCTTCTACAAGAGCCCATAGCTGGACGATATTATTCAGGTTGACCACATTGGGGTTAGGAATTTGTTCACCCACAGTGAGTGGGTTGCCGTCATACCAGACGACATCATAAAAAAGGTTGATATCATCAGCATATTGGGTAAGGTCTGCAGTGGTCGCAAATTCTCTGCAAATGGAAAAGTTGAAGGTGTCGAGCTGGGGTAGCGAATAAACAGTGACACTGGCGGCTCCATCCAGAATGGCTGTACAACTGTATTTGTCATACACGTTGACCAGCTCAATAGTGGCATATTGACCGCCGAAGGCAGCAGGTAGTGTCAGCTGATACGTCAGCGGGTTGAATGCCGGTGCTGCGATGGTATCAATACAAATCACGATTTCGCTGAAATCCAGTACTGGAACTTCTGTAAATGTCCAGGTTGGAAATGAAGTGGCGGTCACACTAAAATCCATCGTGTATGGTGGCGTACCACCGAAGACTTCGATCTCTGCATACACGGGTTCATCCGGGCATACATTCACGCATATTTCTGCATCACCGGAAATGGTCGCCTCCATCGAGTAATCACAAGGGTCAGAGCAAAAGCCGGGAGATGGAATCAGAAAATCAAACAGACACGTACCAAGCGAAGTATGTTCCTCCGGTGGTTCCACGTTTTCAATCGATATAGTCAGGTCGGGACCCATGGCTGAACCCGGAGGGAATGTGAATACAGTCGGTACACCAACTAATCCCATCGTCGGACTGATGGTCCCTGAAGAAACGGTTACAGCGTATTCGGTTCCGAAATTATTTCCATTGACCGTCATGGTGATCACGGTAAAGTCATCGAAAATGTTATTGGGTGTTCCGTTCTGATCACAGGTGACTTCTATGATAGTGCCATTAGCATGGGGAAAGATCACATCAATAGATGCGGTATCCGGCGGGCAGTAGGGATCCTGATATTTTTGGGTGTAAATCCATTTGCCTTCCCCATAAGCACTGTACCAATACTGACCAAAGGATAAAGCCGGCGACCACTGCCCACCCGGCGCTCCCATGAGCCAATGGTTTAATGGAAGGGGAAGTCCATAATCTTCGCAAACGTAAATTGCTGTGTACGACCCCGGATAGACATAGGGAACTGTGTAGGTAGCTGATCCCGTAAAGTGAGGAGGTAAGGGGCAGCCGCCAACTTCCGTGACTGAAATAAGTTCGTAGGTCGTTGTTATCGAAAGTGTTTCAAACTGAAAATGAAAGTTTTCGATCCCAAATAACTCAAAGGTGTCTGTTCCATTGGTATAGGTAACATCAAAAAAACCTGGGGTGGGTAACCCAAAAACCATCGGAAAGACATAAGGAGCGCATCCTTCGCAAATCGTTGGACAGTATACAGACATCGTCATACCAGCAATAGGAATCGTATAGCCATTGGCGTAATCCGGTGCTGCGGCAACATAGGCCGCGCAATTTCCATAAGCAGTCCATGAAGCACCATCTGTAACTCTCTTCATCCAATCCAACTGATTTGCACTGGTAAGGGGGCTAGTATATTTGTAATAATCAGACGAAGGACTTTCCATGTGAAAACATGGATCTACATCAGGATGCAGATTGGATTGATTACTGCTGCCATTTGAATTCCAGGAAGGAACCGTATTAAACCCAAAGAGAATCTCCCCATCATAAAGTGCGTCATCGCCTCCGGGTCCCTGATTGTCCCATGTGCCTCCCTGCATAAAATAGATTTGGTCACCACCCGGCTCAAGGTTGAAGGGTCCTCCCGGGGTATTGATCTGGCCTATAGTCCATCCGGGTGAAAATCCAGCGATACTATATGCCCAGTTACCGGCATTATTGACTGCACGAATAGTGATAACTGTACCGGCAGCCACTGCTCCACCCGTCCGTGTAAGGTTTAGAGTACCCTCTCCATCTCCCCAAAAGCCGGCAGAACTAGTTTCCCAACCATTGTCTGTAATATCTATGGAGGTCCCGGTGGTGATATCCCTGAAACAGACAAAGCTAAATTCATCAGACTCGGCAGAGAACCCACACCCCCCCATATCTGTGGCTACTCCCAAGACAGCAATATCACCTGGATAGAGGACAGTCTGGGCTGAAACAGAGACTGAGAGGAGGAAAAAGAGGAAAAGAAAAAAAAAGTGGGGTACAATTCTAGACATATGCAATCAATTGTTAATATGTATTTGGTTTGCTTTAAATCCAATACAATCAAATTTGAATAAACACCAAGGCAGACAGAGGAGAAAAAATGAGCTATGCGAGGTACATAACCACTTCTTTTGCGAAAAACCTACCCGAAAGGTAAGATAAAATAAGAGTTTAATCGCTGCCTGTTGTATGAAATTTGTCCTGAATATTCCTGATGCTAAGCAGTTATTAAGCTACACCCACGGTTGAGTGGACACAGGTTCCCATTTTCGCTGCGATAAATTTCATTTTAACTATCTATCAGTAGTTTACGGAAGAATTCCTTTTGATTTCCGAAAAAGGCCTTCAGTGGCTATATACACATTCCATTTCCTCCCGAGGATAACCGGGATTATCTTTTGATCAGGAAAGTCAGGATTACCTCACACATCTGTTTGAGGTATCGCCCCTTCCGACTTTTTGTGCAACGCTCTGTTGACAATATATACGCCTGCCAATGTCACTAATGATCCGGTGATAATCAGGATGGTAAGTGGTTCGCCGGTAAACAGGCTACCTGCCAGCACAGCGACGATCGGGTTGATATACGCATACACTGAAACAATACCCGTCGGTAATTTTTGCAATGCATATAAATACGCAAGGAATGCAATAATGGAGCTTACAACCACCAGGAAAAAGATAGCAGACCAGGTATAAAGTTTTATTTCACGCAACGGGATTACCTCACCTGATATTTGGGCTACGATGGTGAGGACAAAACCTGAAATCAACATCTGCCAACCGATGCTGTGATAGGGATTAAAATCCAGGGCAAATTCTTTCGTATAGATCGTCCCATACGCCCACGCAAGGGAAGCAATCAAGCCAAGGGTTATACCCCCCAGGAACGATACGTTAAACAGTTCATGGAGGTGTTCATAAAAAACGATACATACCCCACTAAAGCCAACCAGTATCCCGATCCATGCCAGCGGTGGTATCTTGTTTTTTCCTCTTGCAGCTAAGATGACCACAAGCCAAAGGGGAAAGATAGCTCCCATGATAGCACTCAGTCCGGCAGTGGTCAGTTTTACTCCCCAGGTAGCCAGTCCATTGCTGATCACAAAGTTGAGCAAGGACAGAAAAAGGATTGGGTACCATTCTTTTTTTCTAGGTAGGGTAGCCCCTCTCAAAATAAAATACAGGCAATAAGCAGAGCCGGCAAGTATTTGTCTGATCCCCACCATCTGGAATGGAGGCATATAACGCACAGCCTCTTTGGTGCCCACCCAGGATACTCCCCAGACTAAGCAAACAAGTGCTAAGGCAAAATATGCTTTACGTTCAGTTCCCATTTTATGTTCAATACCCCTTCATCCTTGTGATAAGCTGGCGGAATATTTCACCAATACTTCCCTTGGGTGGTTCTCTGTTTTCTGTAAAAGTAAGAACACCGTTTTTATCTTTTACTTTAAAATTAAAGACAAGATCCCGCTGATCATGAATGGTATCGGAGATACCGCCATATCGAAGATCACAGAGGTAGGTGACGCTGTCTGTAGGAAATGCAGCAAGGTATCCATCTGAAAACCATTCGAGTGTTTTATATTCTGGTATGGCTCCAAACAGCTGCCGGATGGAATCATTTTTTGGAATGACATTCAGGTAGTGCAGGTTTGGATCAGTATCAAAGATGGAATACAGACCTACATAATATTTCTCTTTGTCTTCCGCCACGCACGCCCACAGTAAATTGTTGAGTATCGTTGGACTAGTGCGGCTGCGGATCACATCAATGTTTCGATGTGCCAGTGCTTTGTCAAATACCCGGTCGACATGTAGTTTGTTGACCACCGTAAGTGCCATATATAAACTACTGATGCCGATACCTATCCAATTGACGATAGTCCTTCTTTTTGAATTTCTTTGGATGGCAGATACAATGATCATGCAGATCAGAAAGGGAATGGTGTAGACCGGATCAACGACAGCAATGTTATTGAACGCTACGCGGTAATCTGAGAAGGGTTGGAATATCTGTGTCCCGAAAGCAGTACAGCAATCCAGCAACCAATGTGTCGCAAACGCCAGGAAAAACAACCAATACCATTCTTTGAAGGAAGCTTTTGGTTCTTCTAACTCTTTGACCATATAATGATGGTAAAGCCGCATCAGTAAGAACAAGGCACCCAGTAGACTGATGATCAGGAACCACCACAGTGGATAGCCATCATGGCTCAACAAATAATTGATACCGTAGGTGATGCCACCGAGGATGGCAATGTTGAGAATCGCGATAAACGTTTTATAAACTTTGGTCTTATGAAATTTTGATTCATATAGCTTATATACAAGGCCTCCGAAGATAAGCGGTGCAAGCACCGAGAAAAAGATAGAATGGGTGATGCCCCTATGAAAGGCCAACGCTTTGATATCATCCATGAATGGATTGGCCAGCACATCCAGATCCGGGATGGTTCCACCAATAGCGCCCCAGATGAGGGCCCGGTTGCCGATTTTCCTTCCCAGGGCGATCTCTCCTACTGCGGCACCTAGTACAATCTGTGTGAGTGAATCCATGCGCTGCAAATGTAGCTTAGTTACACCAACCTTGACCTATATTGATATTCACTGTTAGTTTGAATATTTTGTACTTCAGATGACTTGAACTTTTGATTGAAACAATTGGTTATCAAGGTCATTCCACATCAAATAGGGTTGCGCTATGAAAATTTTCTTGTTTTTTCTCTGCCTGGTTCCGGGTATACTGATTGGTCAGCCAAAGTCTATTGTATGGCATGATTTTTCCTTTGGGTCACCTGTATTGCATGTGAAGATGCCTGGTATGCTCACCAAGCAGCAAACAAAACTACCTCCACAGGCTCAGCAACAGGTCAGCAACTATGAGGCGTATTATCTTAAAGATGATCCTAACGGGATCGTGATTACCGTCATGCATATCCTGTATGCCAGTGTAGTAGCTGATGCAAAAGGAGCGATCGAAGGAACGGTGGGTCAGTGGGAATCTACGGGCACGAAGGTGGCTATTCTTAATACTACCGAAACTAAAATTTCAGGGCAGAAGGCAATTATGCAAAGGGGGAAACTTATCATCGGCGGTCAGGAGCATGACTATATGGACGTAGTTGTTGTCAACGGCGCCAGGCTCTGGCAAGTAATTATCATGACGAAGGCCAATGATGCTTCGCTCAAGTCGGTCATACAAAAGTTGACTGACTCCATTGCTTTCTAAGGTTTGCCTTCCAACTACTGATTTGGAATTCTATACAGATGTCGCAGGAACATTCCTGTGTACAACGTCCACATGAATGTTCCTGCCAATCATTATACACCTTTCATCATCACTCTATTTTCATAAACCTCCTGATCCACTGTTCCTCTGCTGATGTAATCCTTGCTGTATAAATACCCTCAGCAAACGCACCAACCGGTAAATGGATGATCTGACCTCTTGCTCCCTGTGTGGTTACGTCGAGTAATTCCCTGCCGCCCATATCAAATATTTCGATCCGGATGGACGGATGATCCTGTCGCAGTTGAATGAGCAATTCTTCGCCGACAGGATTGGGATACAAACCAGGCGGGGCCCCCGGAGGAAAGATTGTAATTTGTTTCTGGATCTTCAGTTTACATTCTTCAGTAGGGGTACTCCGGTACACGATCATACAAATTTCATATTCCCCCGGACCGGGAAAGGTGTGCGTAAGAGATTCGTTTCCATAGGTGGTCACTACACTATTGTTATATGAAAATAACCAGACTACCCGATCACAATCAGGATTCAAATGCCCCGCTGGCGAAAAGACCACTGTATTACCTCCTAAACTGAAATCACACGCAATTCCCTTATCCACTTCTTTAAAAAATTCAGGATCGCATTCACACGGTTCCTCTGCATCATCACAATCCGGTAGTACCAACACCACTTTAAAGACACAACAATTGATATGCTCTTCAGTATCACTTGTCGTATGTAAAGTAACGAATATGCACAATGTGTCTCCCGGATTTCCTGGCGCTCCAATAATGAATGAAATAGGCCCGTATGTTCCTCCAGGCTGAAGCAGTCCGGTATTGACGGACTGGTTGTAAACGGAGTATGCCGGATCTTCAAAGGAAAAATAAGCAGAACCGACAGTATAGGGCGTATGGTTGGTCAGGCTTCCATCAATGATCCAGTTGCCGCTTGTGTCACAATAGATGACGGGTTCAAACATCCCACAATCACTGCAGGAGACCTCAATCGTATCCCTGCACACCACAGAGTCACCATGCATCCATTTTATTTCGACCTCGGTCACCGGGATCTCACCGTTTTGAATACATATAGTGGGCAAGGTAACCGGACCAATCGGAATAAAAGGATCATCAGGATTTTGCGGATCTGTATACTGGAGTGACGCTGTCTCTTCTGTCAAAGATTCGGTCCACCATATACCACCTAGCTCATTATCAATGGTCATAGAGCTGCCCGAGGTCAGTAGGCAAACATCGATACCATCGATCAACAGAGAATCGAAATAATTGACTAGCGTTATTTCATAACAACACGAATCAGTTTCCGTTTCCACGCGAACGACTTCAGCTACATACATGCTATCGCATGCATTACAGCCGGGTATCTGAATGCAGTACATTGTATCAATGGTGCAACATAGTGCAGCAGAATCAACCGCCGGATCTGTTTCATGACCCGTCAGGTTGTAGCAGAAATATTGATTCGCAAAATTGCCACCGGAAAGTGTAAACACAAAAGTGCTGCATTGCCCGGGCAATATCGGATTGACAAGAGTGAGATTTCCTGGTGTCAGGATGATACCTGGTGGAGAAAAGGAAGAGATGTCGACATACGAAATGGCGTAGGTGTTATAGGCAGGGTTACACAATTCCATCTCATATAAAACCAGATCAAGGTCGCACCATATAGAATCACTGACCACATATAAACATGGAGGTTCAGGGTCACATTCCAGGTAAAGCGTGTCTTTGCACAAGACATTAAAACTGCTGTCAAACCATTGCACAATCAATTCCATCGGACTGGTGATAATGTCTTTGAAGCATATATCAATAAAGTCAACCAATGTATCCATAGGCACTGGATCGCCTGGGGTGTTATTGACGAGCGTAACTGAATTGGAGGTCGTCCCGAAAACAGACAACTGCGGATCCACTGAACCCAGATCGACCATGATGTCTGCATCCAGGGTCATGATCTGGAAGGCCGAAGCATTTTCAAGTGTATTGATATAGGTAAAACGCCAGCAACAACTGTCCCCGGATGCAGGTATCGGATCAGCCATGACTTCTGTACTGGTGTCAGTACAACATTCAATCACCATAATGATCAGGGAGTCTGATGTGGCACTGCAGCCAAAACTATTCGTGCCTGTCAGCGAATAACTCCCGTTCATCATGACGATATACATTTGCATCGTTGCTCCTGGAATGGGGACGCCGTTTTTATTCCATTGATACATGCTCAGTCCTGGAGGTCCGCATAGCGTGTCGTTTAAGCACATCGTATAGCATCCAACCGGAACAAGACACAAATCAGGCAGTGGATGAATGACAATACTAGCTGAAGCCGAACAACCTGTGGTCGTGTCTACTGCCAGCACTGTATAGGTGCCAGCTTGTGAAACTACAATGCCCGTGCCTGTAGCCCCATTACTCCAGTAATATTGGCAATAAGAAAGAATCGGTGATACAGATAACACTTTAGGTGTCCCTGCGCATGAATCACCTGACATCAGCACCACAGCCACCAGAGGAGCTGCAGCCAGACTGATCACCCAAGGAGCAGATATGGCAGTGCAACCATTGGCATCGGTGATTTCTACAAACACCGTATCCTGGAATGTATTGCCGCAGACCATGATGGTCGACAGGATTTCGCCGGAAATTGGGTTCATCGATGCATCAAGCCATTGATACATAAAATTATATCCCGTATTGGCCTGCAGGGTGATACACATACTGTCGCATATAAAGTGACTTCCACTGATGACAGCCAGCGGAGATGCTATGACTGTGATGTCCACTGAATCAGGCACTGCAGTACATCCATTGGCATCCGTCACCGTCACACCATACGTGCCTGTCAACGTCACCTGGATGACTTGTGTTGTAGCGCCAGTATTCCATAGATAGGAAGCAAAGCCGGGATCTGCCGTTAAGGTAACAGTATCACCCTGACACACAGTGGCAGCGGGTGCAATCAGGATAGGACCTACTGTTGGAATTGGATGTATAAGAATACTTGAGTTGCCTGTCGATGTGCATCCATTGGTATCCACCAGGGTGAGGGATACAGGATAGGTAGCGCCATTCAGATAAGCATGTGATGGCATAGAAGCACCATTAGTACTGGCATCTCCGAAAGACCATAGCCATGAAACGATCCCAAGGGTGGACACAGGCGTAAACAGCACCGGATCATTTACACAGGCAGGATTAGGGGCCATTGAAAATGCAGGGTTTGGATCTGCAGGCGCTGTCACCATCTTTGAGAAGGTGGATGTACAGCCATTTGCAGTCGTTACGGTAAGCATCACCGTATAGGTGTTACCGACTGCATACGCATGCGATACTATCGGGCTAGGTCCTGATAGCGTATTGGCATCACCGAAATTCCAGGCGTAATTGGTAATTACTTCACCCATGACAAAAGTGCTGATGTCTGTAAATGTAAAATTGCGACACATGTTGGTGCACTTAAACCCGGCGACAACTGGCACCACCACCTGCGTAGAGGCTAGGACTGTGCATAGGGTAGGAGGTGGATTTAGATTGGGGACCGTAGCAGAAAGCGTTGCGAGGTAATAGCCCGCAGCTGAATACGTATGGGTTGGATTGGTGATAGGTCCTGTATACGTATTTCCACCAGGATCACCAAAGTTCCAAAATGCAGGAGTAGCATTTACATTAAAGACAGTAAAGGTTACATCATTGCATATGGGCGTATTATTGAAATTCGCAATAATTAGGGTATTTGTGTCAGGCGTACATCCACCAGGACCACCAGGTATACACACTTGCTGAATGACAGTGATGGTATTGCTTTGGGCTGTGCAAAGTGTTACAGGATCTGTGACGATGACGTAATAGGGAAATGTTGCTGCTGCATTCGTATTGTTATGAACAAACGGATTGCCTGTGCCAACAAAGGTGTTATTGCAAAACCATTGGTATGTATAGGCTGGACTGGATGTCAGGGCATGTAGGGTCACAGATCCCGGAGCAGGAGGCAGGATACAAAGCGTGGTTGGATCCGGAGTTGATATCGACGCTACAGGACCAGGTACATCGAAGGCTTCGTAACTGTCAATCGCCTCGCATCCGCTGCCATCTGTTGTAGTAACCGTGTAGACGCCCGGGTTGGATATGGTAATCAACTGTGTGGTCATGCCATTGGACCATAGATAGGTTGCAAAGCCCGGACCCGCATCAAGTGTTGCATTCACACTCGGACATAAGATTCCAGTCTGAGTGATAACAGGCTGTAGCGGTGCCGTCAGTGTAATGATCTTGGTGACTGGAGTGATATTGCCACATAAGGAAATATCGCAGGTTATGGTCACTGAAGTGGATGACGTGTTGTTCCATTGGATATCAATGCTATTTGTTCCCTGTCCGAGTACAACACTACCAAGTGATGGCGCATTGATGCTCCATAAGTAGGTTGCGCCTGCAGGTTGCGCTGGAGTCAATGTATAGGTGTTTACTGCGTTGATACATGCATTTAGCCCGGAAATAAGCAAAGGTCCATTGATCATTTTTTCTGTAACAATCAGCGATATGGGTGCTGAACTGCAACCAGGCGGACTTATTTGAAACTGGCTAAGCGAAAGCACATAGGGTCCACTGGCATTCCAGGTCACTGAGATAGGATTTCCTGTAAACGATGATGGGGTACCTCCAGTCACATTCCACATGAAGCCGACACCCGGTGTTGAACCATAACCGGTGTACGTATACGTATCCCCCGGACAAATTAAAATTTCTCCGACGATACTATCAGGTGGTGGCACTTGTATCACTTGCACAGTTGTATACAAAGTGTCATTGCAGAAAGGATTAGGTGCATTTGGAAAAACAGAAATGGTATAGGTGCCCGCAGAAGGCCATGTTACGTTTACATTGTTAGGGCCGACGATAGGAAATGGAGCGACCAGTGGTGAAATATTCCACGTAAAACCATTGGCTGCTGTTGTATCGGTACTAAAAAAGGATGTACTGCCTACACATGCGGTAGATGGAGAAGGCAGCAGGGCATAGTCAGGAAAAATATTCACTTTGAGCGATGACATGCCTTCACAATCTCCATCTTCATGTTCCGGAAGGTTACCAAGAAATTTACTCGAATAATTGGCCATCAGCATGCCCATCGGCCCACCGCCCCATTGTACAGTTATCGTGTTGGACATGGTATCTGTCGAGACGATCATACCACCCATCACCTGCCAGTTATATTTGACACTCATCCATTTGGGAAGGGTGTAGGTAGCAGAAGAATTAGCACAGACCGTTGTTGGCCCGGTAATCACAGCATTCGCATCCACAATCGGCACGACTACTGAGACAGGCTGAAGGCAATAGTTGCCGGCGCAATTACTTAACTGCAATGTCACTACACCATAAGGTCCCTGTCCCCATGCCAGGCAGATTGTATCATTGCCCTGGCCCGTAAAGGTCACAGGTACATTATTGGCATCTACGACGGTCCATGTATAATTGCATCCGGTAGCGGTAGTCCAGTAGCAGGATGAATCACCTTCACAGAGTGTAGAGATCCACAGGATATCAGGGCCTTCCAGATCATCCACTGTGATCACCGACGAGATGGAATCGGTGCAACAACACAAAGGATTTCCGTCATTGTCAAAATTAGTCTGCATGACATACAGGGTGACTGTAAAGGTGCCGGGTGTTGTATAAATATGGGTTGGTGAAAAAGCAGTAGAGTTATTGCCATCACCAAAGTCCCAATAGAAACTTGTTCCGCCTATACTATTATTGATAAAACTTACGGGAGAGTTCAGACACACATTGTTGGAGAATGTACTAAAGGCAGCTGTTGGTCCATCCAGTATGTTGACACAATACGTGTATGTATTGACAGTAGTGCCATTGGTAACGGTAAGCGTAATCATCCCAGTGCCCATGCTGCCCCAAGTGACATCAATGATGCCTGAATCAACGACTACATACGAACCACCGGTGACCATCCATGTATAGGTATTGCCGATCGTATGATTAAAATAGTAAGTCGCTGTACTGTTTTCACATGCATTGAAAGTGACCTTAGGAAGAGGCCCTCCGGTGCCTCCAGTTTGTGGTTCCAGTTCAACAAGGCCGCAATCAGGTTTTGGACATTTTACGGTGATGTCAATAAAACCAAAAATACCCGGGAACATTGGGTACCCGTAACGAAGTACATAATGTCCACAGCAATCCGGGATAGACCCTGTGAAATGAAGGTCACCGGAAGGTGTTAATGTAAAGCAGGATGAAGGGTCTGTCAGCATCACAAAGCATTGGGGAGGATTCTGACACAAGAGATCATTGAGCGTCACGTTGTACATGAAAGGTTCGCCGGGAACGATACATACGGTATCGTTTGTAATATCTGACTGGCTGTAACCTGGTGCAAACCAACTGACCAGGGGAAGAAGGAGGAGTAAAAGTTTTTTCATGGCTAGTCGGAGTTTTATAATTGAAAATTGGCAAAAGGATTAGTGTTGGTATTGATCGTAGCAGCTGTGACAATGGTAGCAAATGCATTTCCGGCGAGGACATTGAATGCACTGATACCGTTTCCGGTAGCAGTATTTCTGATGATTTGACAGCCACCGGCAATTTGAATATTATACCCATGGTGGGCATTTGCACTGCTGATGTTGTCATCGATCTTGCCACCGGGGTAGGTGGTGCTAAAGCCAGAGTACCCATTGAGGGAAGAAGTATTGGCTTGCAAGACACAATTATTGAGCCACTCAAAGCCGTGATTTCCATTGCTTTTAGCAACATTACCTGAAGCCATGGAAGCGCTGAATAAATAAAATCCGTCTGAAGTGTTATTAGATGATGTATTCTGACTTACAGTGGAACCTGCCCCGCAAGAAAATCCATGGTTGTTATTTTCCGAGGCATTGCAATAGGTGATTGTCGTGGGGCCAGTCGTCCGGATACCATGTTGTGAATTATCCCGCGCTGTACACTGTAGTAGACTTGATCCTGCATCGGATTCAAATCCATCATCGAGATTATTGGCGGATGTGCAATGATGAAGTACGCCACTTTCGCCAAAATCAATTCCGTCAAAGCCATTGTTCATCGCCACCACAAAAGAAGCAAGGTTATTATTACCAGCGCTTATGCCGTCAAAGCTGTTGTTGAGAATCTGCAGAGATGCAAAACTGGAGCCTGTAGTACTTACCGCTTTTATACCTTCCTTACCCCAGCCTGTTACACTGCCGTTGCGGATGACAATATTGTTGTACGTACCCGTGACCTCAATACCTTCGGATGCATTTCCTCCTGTACCTCTGACCGCATAACCGTTTAAGTCAAGGGTTACATTGGACACAGAAATATTTATTCCTGCTGAACCGGAAAGATCGCTAGTCACATAATATGACCCGGCGACAGAAATAGTATAGGGCAGGGAGTCGATTGGAATCCTGTCTTCAAGGTGATTGTCACTGGGAGGTGCAGACAGGAAAATCCATTCTGGTGCTTGTGGAGTACCCCGGTTGTAATAGAAGCCGGTGGTATTGTCGGTCTGGTAAACCAATAGTGCATTGGCCGGAAGTGTGATAGCATTCCTTTGAGACGCAGTCATCCTGGGGATCAGCAGGCCTTTGCTTGTCCCCGAGATGTCCAGCATAGAAGAAGGGTCCGGGGGGTTGGAAGAGGTGTTGATACTGACTTGCCCATACGATATGGAGAGGGCCAAAAGGAGTGGAAGGACTAAGATACAGGTTCGCATAACCTAGAGGTTTTTGGTTGAGGAGAAGGCGGCAAAAGTGACAAGGAACTCAATAAGTTAGTGAAATGTACAAATAAAATGATACTAATACAATTAGTTTTGAAAACCGTATAGAACCATTGTGAGATCACCTAGATGTGTACAGTTTGGTAAACCAGTTTAAATGTGCTTAATAAAGGTTGGGAATAGATAAAAAAAAGAAGCCCGTTCCGGATTGCCGGGACGGGCTTCTTTTCTATGCAATTTCAACTCCTTTCGGGCTACAAAAATTGCTTAATCTTTAGGTACAATGTTTGGATTCAATAAGTCATAGAATTGATCCAGTTTTGGCATAATGATGATTCGGGTGCGACGATTGGTAGATCGACCTTCCTTGGTATCATTGCTTGCCAGCGTATTGAATTCACCGCGCCCGGCTGCGATCAGGCGATTAGGATCGATTTTGTAAGTAGTCTGGAGGACGCGGATGACAGCTGTAGAACGTTTGACGCTGAGATCCCAGTTATCTTTAATACACTCTGTGCTGATGGGCACATTATCCGTATAGCCTTCCACCATCACTTCGAGATCTGGTCTCTCTTTGAGGATGCCGGCTATCTTGCCAAGCACTTCTGTCGCTCTGGCGGTCAGGTTAGCACTTCCGGACTGGTAGAGCATTTTATCAGAAAGGTTGATCATGACAACCGTTTTGTCCACTTTGATTTCAACATCCTGGTCTTCGATTCCATCCTTCAGGGAGGTCTTCAGATTGGCAGAAAGCGCAAGGTTGATACTGTCAGCTTTAGTTTTTGCAGCCTGGAGAAGGTGGATATATTTGTCCTTTTGAGCAAGCTGGGCCAGCGTCAGTTTCATGTTGTCGTTAGCGCCTTGAGACATGACAGTGAGATCCCCTACCTGGCTGAGTTGTTTGTCACGCTGGACTTTACAGTCATCAAGTTGTGCCCGCAGGTCAGCGACTTGTTCTTCGCGGATGCTTTTTTCAGAGCGAAGTGCATTGAGGTCGGAGTTGCAACTGGTGAGGCGGGCCATGTAGTCATTGAGGCTTTCTCCACATTTCCCTAATTGCTCGTTGGCAGTCTTCAGGTCTGTCTCCAGAGCTGTAAATTTTTTCTTGCTTACACAGGAGGAAAGCACAATCAGGATCATAGCGATCATGCTCAGATACGTACGGTTCATTTTTGTTTATTTAGGTTAAAAGTATTATAGTCTGTAAATGAGGTAATTAAGTAGGCCTATTCAATCAGCGACCAACATATTACGCTTTTTTACACGGCAAATTTACGCCTTATCAGCCTTAGAAACCATGATTATCCAATGATTATTTAGGTAAAATTGTGCTATTCCTTCGTTTTGACTGTCGAAAACACGAATATCTACCAGTTTAAGGTGTCATAAAAACTAAAAACTACCAACTACCAACTAAAAACTTCTAACTAAAAACTACTAACCGATTACTTCCTACTTCTTCATCTTCTTGAGTGTGATCTGATCTTCACTGGTATCGTCCATTACTGCAGGTCTTTCAGTGCCGTCAAATTTCATATTGATGACCAGCGTCTTTTTGTCGACCATAGCATAGATGCCCTGCATCCGGGCTACTTCGATCTGACCTTCATCCATTCTAATGATAAAATCAACTGTTTGCGGTGTGACGGAATCATTTGTTTCATAATACATATCAAACGTGATTCCTTCCGCCTGGTAGTTTTTACCACCGACGAGTTCACCACCGACAGTAAATGACACATATCCTTCCTTGTCAAAATTGATCACACCCACTTCGCCGTTATCTTCTCCCTTCCACTTCCCGACCAGAGACTGGGCAGAGATGTCCGGTGGTGTTATAGCGATAAAAAGGGACAGCGAAAACAGGCTGATAATTGACTTTTTCATGTGAGGATTATTATGGTTGAAAAGGAATTGCGAAGGTAATAAAAAGCAAAGGGCAAAGGGCAAAGAGCAGATCGCAAAGCAGCGAAGATCCCGCCCCGTAATGTTAGCGGGAGGGGCGAGGAGCAAAGGGCGAGGGGCAAAGGTAGAAGGCATTTGAACCACTGCAAAGAGTACACGATTTTTTATTGCCCCATCTGGGCAACAGGACATTTGAACCATTGCAAAGAACACATGATTTTTTTATTGCCCCACCGGGGTAACAGGTCGGTTGCATTGAATAGGCAGAATCAATTCGTGCGCTGTAGGCTCACCACCACTGTGGCTTGAATTGCAGGGAGCAAGGAGCAAAGAGAATACATCTTCCCCTTTGCCCTTACCTTCCTGCCCCTTGCCAACTATCCGTATCTTGGTAAGGCTCATGGAAAAAGAACAATCATTGTCAACATCTAAATCCTCCTTGAAAGGCCTCGTTTTAGCCGGAGGAGAAAGTACCCGCATGGGTTTCGATAAAGGACTCATGGATTATCATGGAGTGCCTCAACGGGAATATTTGCTACACCTGTTAAAGGGGTTTACTACTGAAGCCTACATTTCCTGCAGGCCGGGGCAGATCAGTGATAGTATCCTTCCGGTGATTGAAGATGCCCATGATGACCTGGGACCGTTTGGCGGAATACTATCTGCTTTTGAATTTGATCCGCTTGTTGCCTGGCTGGTCGTTGCCTGTGACTTTCCTTTACTAGATAGTGCCGCTATCAGCCAACTTGTGGAAGCGCGCGACATGACTTCTGTCGCGACAAGTTTTCTGGATACCCAAACGCTGATGCCAGAGCCCTGGATCACGATCCTCGAACCAAAGATCTATCCGATCCTGCAGGATTATCACAATCGTGGCAGGAGCAGTTTGCGCGGCGTGCTGGTTGATTACAACAGCGCCCTGATCAGAGCTGACTATCCGGATGTGCTGCTCAATGCGAATACGCTGGAAGAAGCATACCGACTTAAAAAATTGATTAAGAATTAATTTCCTTGTTGTAAAATTCTTTCCTCCAACTTTTTCCAATCGTATATCTGAAACGTCCTGTTGTCAGACATCGCCACAAAAAAGCCTTTCGGAAATAGATCACCAAAGGAACCATTGGTCACCTCAGAGCCGTCACATCCACGCCTATGCTAGCTCCTTCCAACTACAAATCTCGCCATATAGATTTCACTGGCTTGTTTTAACTTGAGGATATACGAGCCTTCAGCAAGTGCCGAGACATCAATAGCATGATCCGATGCCTTGCTCCTTGTCATCAGTGAGCCTGCAATATCAAAGATGGCATATTCAAATATACCGGTTATTCCTTTGATGTTTAGCGTCTCATTAACAGGTACAGGGTAAACCTCAAGTGTTGCAGTGGATGGTGGGTTGAAGAGTCCACTGATGATTACATCCAAGGGCAAGGAAAGCGCTGAGCAAAAATTTGAAAAAATGACGAATACAGTGTAGGTTCCACTGACAAGTGGAACTAGTGTATCGGATACTGCCCCGTTTACAGGAGTTCCATTTAGATACCATTGATATGCAATGCCAAATGAAGTGGGGTATAATTTGTCGCCATCATTCAGGATGCCTACCCCCGGAACAAAGAAGGGATTTACTTCAGATTCCGCAATGGCGGAGGAACCACAGGGATTTACTCCTTGTGCGGTTACAATTCCCGCTTCCTGACCAGCTCTCAAGGTGATGGCAATTTCATTTTGAGGGCCCAAAACATCCCAATCAGCAGGATATGTCCATACGACCTCATCATAGTACTCACCTACACCAACAAACTCAACAGTATCACCGGCACATAGAGTTGGGTCGCCAGTGACACTATACATCCTCGGGCGCAGTTCAGGCGTAACATTTCGATTAAAGGGTACTGTTTCACCACATTGATTTGTACCAATTACAGAAACGACACCAGGCATGGCGCCAACCTGCGTCATGATGGATGGCAAATTTGAATTTCCCTGTATAGACCAGTCACCGGGGACGGTCCAGATAAAATCATTTACATCTGTTTGCGTAGCCGTATAGGGAATGATCTCTCCTTCGCACGGCGAATTATCACCTGCCAGGTTTGTAATCTTTGGCAAAAGGGTAGGGCCGGCATTAATGCTGATAGGACTCGAAAAGCCACAAGAATTTGATCCTGTTACAGAAATGACTCCGCCATTGCGTCCAACTTTCACAGTGATTGTATCATTATTTGGATTACCTACAATCTGCCAGCCGGTTGGGAACAACCAGAAAAACAAATCCACATCCTGAGAAGAAATAGAATAGGTAACCGTATCATTTTCACATGGGGAGGATGCACCTTGAAAATCAGAGATGACAGGTAGCATATTGCAATACGGCAAGATTTCAATGTCGGATCCATATCCAAAGATCCATGCAGTCCCATTTGGATTAGGTAGCCCCGTCACGCCATACATCGGATAGTCTGTGATGTAACCAGCCTGCCAGTTTGCCCCGCCATTAAACGTAGTATATACGCGTCCTTCCGCGCTCGAACGACCCACTATGAAACCAGTGTCAGGGGTGATAAAGTACACGCCATCCCAGAAACGATCTATAGGTAGGGTGATCGGCTCCCAGGTATTGCCTGCGTTTGGCGTATGCCACATGGTTTTTTTAAAACTTGACGTCACGAGCCAGCCTTCCTGACCGATAAAATGTGTTTGTTCATATTGCAGACCTGCTTCAGGAGCAGTTATAGAATTCCAAGTCAGTCCTTTGTCTTCACTGCGCAAGATCAAACCGTTGAAACCTGTTGCCATATATCGGTTTGCATCTATTTTTGCAAGGGAACGTACTTGGTTATTTGTTTGAAATACGGTATCCCAGGAGGTACCGGCGTCAATAGAACGAATGATTATTCCGGATGTAGAGCAGACCAAAATTATATTGGCATCTACCGCAAGTACATCAATAAAGTTGGCGGCCAATAATGCCTTTTTCTCCTGCCATGTTACGCCCATATCGACAGAGTGGTAGATGCGTTGATTGGCACCCATCCAGATATCGTTTGTTGTCAGGCCATGCACAGCAAGAAACGATCTGGTTTCTCCGAATGAAATATCTTGCCAGATAGCCCCTCCATTGGTGGTGCGAAGGAAAGTGCCATCTGTTCCGACCGCAAACCCAAAGTTGCGATTGAGGAAAAAGACATCATTCATGATTTTACGTTCAGGTCCGGAGGTTTCGATCCACGTTTCCCCCGCATCTGTCGTCAGCGCTATGCTGCTCTGGTCATTGCCGACCCAGAATTCAAGGTCGGAAACCGCGGCAACTGAAAAATTACGTTGATTGATCAGTCCCAGATCCTTTTGTGTCCATGTCAGACCACTGTCGACAGAGATTGTCGCTACACCATTGAAGGTGGCTGCCATCAGCACATTGGGACTAGCACCAAAGGTGAAATCATAGCTCGAATTGTGAATGGCATTATTACTGACTTCGGTCCAGTTGAGCCCACCATCAAGGCTGTTGTAAACAGTCCGGCCATCGAGTGCCACTCCATACTCGGCATTATAAAACTTCACTACATCAGGTCGTTCTACATCCGTCGTAGAATTCCACATACCACCTCCATTAGCGGTTGAATAGATCAGAGGAGTTGCAGAGCTTGTAAAGCACCAGATATGTTGAGCATCGAGTATGAAGCCACCATCTATTCCAGATGTGACTGGCAGGTTGAGATCTGTCCAGTTATTATTAGTCCAGCGGAAGACACCCTCATCAGCGACAACGACAATGTCCGTAGTGCTGATGATATGTATGGCAACGATTCCGCCAGGGGCATTGGCAACTTCATTCCAACTTTCACCGGCGTTTCCGGTTATTATCAATCCTTGTCCCCCGGCTGCGGCAAAGGCACCTGACATGTCATCCAGGTAATCTACGGCTGCAAAGCTCCAACCACTATCCCACGCATCCAATAGTATCCATCTTTTGGTCCCGGGATCAAGTCTGAGCACCATGTCATCAGGTCCTACCGCATACCCATGTCCGTCCTGGTGAAGGGCTATGTCTGTAACATGCTCTAGTTTTGCCAATGGGTATTGACGGATCCATTGAGCTGTTAGCGATCCAGATGGTAACAGGAAGAGGGGGGTTAAGAGCAAAAGAGAGTAGAAAGTTTTCATTAGTAGATGCAATTGGGTGAGTGATTAAGGATGATAAAAGTACTTTAAACCAAGCGAATGGCCTTTACCTTCCGGGAAGTAATTATTGTTTTTTATCCTTTGAAAACTATACTGGAAAAGAAGGCACAAGCTCGGTCTTAATGTCCGCCTAATGCATTCGTTTGCAAGGCAATATCCGGTGTGTCGTTCTTGGGTTGGCCTTGGATAGATTTAAAAGCATCATCAACAGTAACGAAAAAGTGTTTTTCGCCAAGTTGTTTAGTAAGCCCTGATTTGTAGAATTTATCCCGGACAGGACCTTTTACTTCTGCCAGGACGATCCGGATATTTTCTTTGCCGGACTCCTCGACCAGCTCTGCAAAAATATCAAGCGCTGAGCTGTCAATGCTGTGGATGCTTTCCATATCAATGATGATAGTATCGATTGGGTCCTTGCGCCTGTTTTTATATTCGGTCAGGACTTCGCGGAACCTATCAATGTTTGCGAAAAACAGCGGGGCATCAAATCTGAATATCAACACACCTTCAGCAATCTCCAAGTCTTTGAATCGGAGCACATTTCTGAAGACATGGGTGCCAGAAACTTTTCCAAGTTCTGCATGATGGGGATAGGAGGTTTCGAAGATGATCCATGCCAGTGACAATAATACTCCGATCCCAATACCCGGACCGATCCCAAGAAACAGAGTACCGGTAAAAGTGACCATCATCATCCAGAAATCTTTCCGGTCCAGAGGCCATAGCTTTTTTGCTTCTTGCACTTTCAGCAGACTTGAGATAGCTACCAGGATGACAGCCGCAAGGATTGCATTCGGTAGGAAATAAAACAGAGGCGTCAGGAAAAGTAATGTGAGGATAATTAACAGTGAACTGATGATCATCGACATGCCGGTTCTGGCACCGGCCTGATCATTGACAGTAGACCTGGACATACCACCGGTCACAGGTATTGACTGCAATATTCCGCTTGACATATTGGCCAATCCCAGGCTGATCAATTCGCGGTTGGTGACTAGTTTGTAATCCTTATGCCTGGCCTGGATAGCCCTGGCTACCGCAGTACTTTCCATAAAACTGACCAGGGCTATTGCAAAAGCAGTGGGAAATAAGATACTGAAATTTTCAAATGTAAAAGAGGTAAACTTTGCTGTGGGTAATCCACCTGGGATGGCGCCTACTATGTTTACCCCTTGCAGATCAAGCCTCAAAAACCAGGTGAGAAGGATGGAGGCAAACACAGTGATCAGCGCGCCGGGAAACGTAGGCAGATATTTTTGAAATAGGAAAAGCGCCATCACGGCTATCGTCCCTATCACCAGCGTAAGCAGATGAATGTTTGTAAGCTGTGGGATGAGTTCCATCACTATTTCCTGCAGGTGCTGTGTTTTCGACAGACTGATGCCGAGAATGTGTTTGAGTTGACTCAGGCCGATGAGGATAGCCGCTGCTGACGTAAATCCCAGGAAGACCGGATTGGACAGAAAATTAACAAGGAAACCTAGTTTGGCAAAGCCCAGCGTAACCTGAATGATTCCAACGGTTAGTGCCAGCAAGGTTACCATCGCCAGATATTCAGTACTACCGGTTTGGGCGATCAGTCCGATTCCAGCCGCAGTCAGTAGCGCCGTCAAAGCACCGGGTCCAACACTGAGGTGTCTTGATGTGCCAAACCAGGCATAGACAATCGCCGGCAAGGTAGAGGCGTATAAGCCATATACTGGAGGCAACCCGGCAACCATTGCATAAGCCATGCCCTGAGGTATGAGCATCACCCCTACAGTGAGACCTGCCAACAGGTCAAACCGGAAGTCAGGTCGCTGGTAGTTTTTTATCCAGTCCGGAATGAGCTTTATTTTCTTTGCCTTGATGATCACCAGTGTAAATGTAGTCTACTGTTTGCAGAGAGCATACTTCGACTCCCTCAGCACAAGTAGGGCATAGGACTCATTAGCATTGTCAGGACTCAGGACTTACTTAACATCAATAGCCAATAGCAAATGATCAATTACCTAGAGTATTGAAATATAAAACTGCCCCATCGGGGCAACAGGTCGGTAATACAGAAAAAGCAAAATCAATTTGTGCGCTGTAGGCGCACCACTTCTGTAGTCAATACAGCACTGTTTTTATACTATGAATCAAACGATCATAAATTCTGATAGCAGTGCAGCTGATATCCGGTACCTGATACCAGATAGCTGGAAGCTGACAGCTTCCAGCTTGAATTGTTAAATCTCCTGCTTACCTGAAAATCACCGTTCGCAACCTATCCTTTCTCAAACCTGATATGCTCAAACGGCATAAAATAATTCGGGTGGCAAGTGAGGGTATCCTCTTTTATGAATAGGTCGATTCCTTTAAAACTGACCTGACTCAGAGAAGGCAGCAAGGAAACTTCAAAATAATTGTTGTCATTGGTTTTATCCTTGACCAGCGTAGGTATATCAACGGCGAGTTCATGGCGTACGTGAATGGAATCAACTGCCGGGAGATCGATATGAATGAGGCCATGCTTATTGGCTTCCACTAATTCTCGGGTCTCACCGATAAAATAAAAACAAGACACATAAGAGAGGTAATTTGTATTGGGGTCATTCACCTTGATGGTGTATCCCGTTCCTTCTTTGCGCTGAGCATCTATTTTAAAATCTTTACCAGGCTCCTTGTCGCTTTTTAGTTTAACGGTATCGCCTTCGACCGTATAGGTCCCGGTGGCATCGCGGTCGCCAGCGCCATAAATATAGAAGAATTCAAACCGGCCATCCGGTGTGAACTTAAAACCGGCAGCCATGTCCTGGATGCCATGTAGGGTGTATACCCCGTCTAATGTTGACATAGTTTTTCGTTTAGTATTCGGTTTGGTTGTGCTTTGACATTGGATCAGTAGGGTTGAAGAAATCAACGCTATGGTGCAGAGAAGTTTGATCATAGGTTTTTCGATTTGTGGGCCAAATATATACATCTGATAGGTTTTCGTCGGCGTAAAATCGGCATTACAATATCATACGTGCCTATCAAACTTGTTTCGATATTTTGAAGCATCGACGGCTAACTAGTCACTTTTCACAGTCTTACAATTCCCTTATGTTGCCACCCCATTTTGATCAACTGGCGGGGCCGCCTACTCAACTGTGCGTTCGTTTTTTGTCGTTTTCGTTTTTGGGCCTTAGTTCAATTATCTTTTGATACATTTTTTTTAGACACATGACTTTGTCCATTCTTTAAAAGCGCTTCACCATTACTATCATAAATTTTTCAACTATCAGAATGGATAGAAACATTTAGTTTAAACACTCCTTTTGTATTTCATCTTTATTTAAAAGCGGATACCCCAGGTATTCATTTCGCCCTTATAATGTCGCCAGTTTCTACTAATCCTGATTTTAGTTTGTGTATTGAATTTGTTTCAAAAAGGTAAACATTGGAAAAATAGGATGGTATACCTTCGGCTGAATGATTAATTGAAGTTCTTATTTCAAAATGCAAATGTGGAAAAAACGAACTTCCTGAAATCCCAATAGAAGCGATTTCCTGATTTTTTTTCACATGATCACCTACCTCAACTTTTAAGCTATTTCGCTTCAAATGTCCATAAATACTGATGGTTTTGTTTTTGTGTTGAATAGCGATACAGTTGCCATACAATTCAAGGGCGTTATTTGCAATTTCAGGTATATTAAATGTTTTATCATCGTTATGCTTGTTGGAAGCATATATAACCTTCCCATCTGCAATCGAATAAATTGATTTTCCATATCCATAATAATTTTCAGGCTTTTCAGCACTTCCTTGAAATGGATGTTGGGTACTATCAAGCAGGACAAAATCGTAAGCATATCGCATAAAATTGGCGCGTATTCCCAGCTCTTTGATTGGTGCAAATTCATAATTAAATCTTCTATGATGCGTATAAATATCATGTCCATCATAAACAAGAATATTTCCTTTTAACGGAAAGGTAAATTTTTCACTTTGATTATATTTTTGAGGAGAAACAATTGTTTTTATTACAAATTCATCTTGATTTTGATTTAGGAAAGTAAATTCATATTCCATTTTTCTTAGCAGCATCCCAGGGTTAAATTCAGTAAATGGGTTAAATATAAGTTCTGCTGAAATTCCTGAAAAATCTCTGTTTGGAATTGTTTGTATACTGGGTGCTGTTCCATTGCCGTCAAGAAAACGTGAATGAACTAAGCGATTATTGGCGTCATATACAGAAACGGATATTTTTGATATAGAAAGCGTATCCGTTGAATTATTGCTGATCAAAAAATCAAAATTTATACACTGCTTATATTCTCCTTGTTCTACAAAAACAATGTCCGGTTTAGTAGAAATGGTGACTTTATGTTGACCTAAAAGGTCAATGCTGGTCAGCAATGTAAAAAGCAAAATATACGTTGTCTTTTTCATCTTGTAGTAGGTATTATTTAAAATGACGCATAATCAGTGTGGTATGTTTAGCCATGTGTATTCTAAATTTATTTTGGACACTTGTGGTCTGGAATATTTTCTGAGAAACAAAGTTTGCACCACATCCGGTCATGGTGCAAAACGGTTTTCATTTTGTGCCATCCAGGGATTCCTCGACAATCACTCAACTATTTTCCAATATGAATCTTTTCGGATGACTTTTCCATTTCGGAATTCCCAAAGGTCACAACCGCGTACCTTCAGTTTAACGCCTGATGTGGTGGTGCCAGTGAGTGTCCATTCCGAAACTCCCATATCCCCTGAAACCCAATGACGGCCTTCTCCATAGTGGACATCAGGAATGCCTTTGAAGCGACCTGCCAGCGCTTCACGCACCTGTGCCTTGCCGATGAAGCGTTGCCCCCAGGGTTCCGGTCCTCTTGGAAAATCAAAGGTGCAATCATCAGAGAAGAATTCCATGATAGCATCGAGGTCATGCCGGTTGAAAGCTTCAAGAATTTGTGTTAATACGTCTACATTGATGGTCATTTCTTTGGAGTCGGTTGGCATCTGCGATATCTTGTTAGTAGGCTGCTGTTCACATCCAAGGAGTGCTGACAGACAGAATGAAAGGCCTATTATAAAACTTCTTTTTTGCATTTTTGGTTTTAACATCAAGCTTCTTCAGATTCGCATTCATATACGGCGATCTCACTTTCCAGCATATAAAGTGTATGGATATGCAATCAAACATAAGACTTTAGTCTCGATTTACAACTTCATCGACTTCCAACTTCCCTTTGTAAAAAGCCACAGGGTAAACAACCCTACCGACGTCTCCGAAAAAAATACAGCCCAGAACACTCCGGTATGTTGCCAGTCTAGGACGATGGCGAGGTAGTAAGACAATGGAATCTGTATCATCCAGAAGAAAACAATATTGATCAACGTAGGTGTGCGTGTATCACCAGCTCCGTTGAATGCCTGTACGGCAACCATCCACCATCCATACACGATAAAGGATATCGAAAGGATACGCAACCACTCACTCCCGATGCGGACGACATCAGGGTCTTCGCTGAAGATCCCGATGAGCTCCTCATTGAATATGAAATAGATGACCGAGACCAAAAGCAGAAAACCCATGTTGTAAAATCCGGTCTTCCAGACGGCTGATTCTGCACGATCAGGATGGCCGGCACCAAGATTCTGACCCACCAGGGTTGCAGCGGCATTGGACAAACCCCACGCAGGCATCAACGTAAACATCATGATGCGCAAGGCAATCGTAGCACCAGCCACAGCTTCGCTACCTATACCCGCCAATATTCTCATCAGAAATATCCACGCAGTCATACCTACCACCATCTGCCCGATACCACCGATCGAGGTCCACAGAATCGTAGCCATGGTTTTGGCATGCCAACTGATCTGGCGTATGGTAACCTTAATATGTTTTCCACCTTTGAAGAGTAACCAAAGTTGTGTCAGCACACCGATCCCTCTTCCGATATTGGTGCCAATCGCCGCGCCTTCAATGCCCATTTCAGGCATAGGCCCCCAGCCAAAGATCAGCGATGGCGCGAGTACAATATTGCAAAGGTTGGCTATCCACAGCACCCGCATGGCTATCGCCGCATCCCCTGCACCACGGAAGACCGCATTGATGATAAAGAGTAACATGATGATCGCATTACCACCTAGCATCCATTGGGTATAGCGATATCCATGTTCGATCGCCCAGGCATCAGCACCCATCAACGCGAGTAATTCTTTTGCATAAAATATACCGGCAAATGAAAATGGCAACGATGCCAGCAATGCTATCATGATGGATTGAATGGCTGCTTTGGCAGCATCCTCAGGTTTTTTCTCTCCTATTCGTCGAGCAATGATCGCTGTCACAGAAGTTGCAAGTCCCATTGCAATGGAATACAACAGAAACAAATACGTCTCTGTAAGTCCTACTGTCGCCACAGCAGAATGCCCCAGCTTGCTCACAAAGAAAATATCCACAACAGCAAATGTGGATTCCATCACGAGCTCCAGAATCATCGGCACCGCTAGCAGAAATACAGCACGGTTTAGTCCAATCTGGGTGTAATCCGCCTCCGTCCCACGCAAGGCATTCTTAAGTTCCTGCCACATGGACTGGCGTCCCTGTGGCGGGGAAGGTATATCCGTATTTTCGGTTTCGACAAGATCTTTCATAGCTTCTCTTGGAGCTCGAAGATCGGTTTTTTTTATGATGGTTACCTGCTGTTAAAAACAGCTCTATTGACTTTTGCCATTTGCAAGATCTCTTTGATTTGTCGTGCGCGAGCTTAGGTGCAACCTACGCTCAACTGTTCTTTTTTTAGTGAGGCCTACGGCCTCACTCACGCCTCACAGCCTTCCCGCCACATCATTTCATGGTGGAGGGACCTCCGCTTCGCTGCGACACGCCTCACCACTGACAACTCACCACTGACAACTCACCACTCACCACTCACATCTCACATCTCACATCTCACAACTCACCACTCACAACTTACAACTCACCTCAACGAAGCCATCACCTCCTCCTTCCTCCTCCTGCTCACTTCTACCTTCGAATTATCTTTCAACACCGCAAATCCATCATGATCAATAAAGGAAATAAATTTTTTATTGACCAGATGACTCTTGTGTGTGCGGATAAAGCTTTGTGGAGTCAGTAACGTGTCATATTCTCCGAGTGTCCGGGAGATGAGATAGGTCTTTCCAGAGGTGATAAAAAACTTGGTGTAATTCCCCTCCGCTTCACAACGGATGATGTCGTGAGGAAGCAGAAAATGTACACCTTCCTTGGTCGGGAGTGCCAGTCTGAAATCTTCGGCAGAAGAGGCAGACATGTTGTGCATGATGTTTTTCAACAGATCATATTGCTGTTTGTAGTCCTCATGCCCTTCGATAAACCGCTGGACGGCCGCTTGTAATTCGTCCATATCAACCGGTTTGAGCAGATAGTCAAAGGCACTGTAGCGAATGGCCTGAATAGCATATTCATTATACGCAGTCGTAAAGATGATTTTGAAATTTTTATTCGGTATTTTTTCAAGCACCTCAAATCCATTCATATGGGGCATCTGAATATCCAGAAATACTAACCCCGGCTGGTGGTGATGTATTTTCTCCGCAGCCAGACGCGAGTCATTACACACGATCACCTCATCGATCTCCGGAATAGTCTTGACGATCATCAGGCGCAAGGCGTCTGTGGCCCGCTGTTCATCATCAATCAGTAATACTTTTAACATGTGCTTTAGTTTTGAATTGGTAGGTTGATTTCCACCCTCGTGCCCAGGGCCACTCCGTCAGCATCGGTCATATCAATGATTTCCAGGGAACCGGTAGCCCCACCACTTTTGTGCATTGCTTTTAATCGTTCGAGGGATACGGCGATGCCCTTGCTGGTATGTTTTTTATCCTGACCCGACGTGATTTTCATTTCACGCGCAGCCTGGCGACCGATTCCATTGTCTTCAATGATGCATTGCACATGATCATCTTTGTCGGTAAAGCTGATCTTCAGTTGACGCATACCTTCTTTGTGCATCAACCCATGCCAGATCGCATTTTCGACAAACGGTTGGATGAGCAGGGTAGGGATCTTGACTTCATCCGTATCGATGTCTTCATCACACTCGATAGTATAGCTGAAAGCTTCTTTGAAACGAACCGATTCAAGTTCTACATATAATTTGAGGATGTCCAGTTCTTCCCGCAGTGAAATACTTTCCTTGTCACTATGAATAAGGATCGAACGTAACAGTTTCGAAAACCTCGATAAATATTTGGTAGCGACCATTTCCTCATTGGCCAGAATCATCTGCTGGATCGAATTGAGGGCATTGAAGAGGAAGTGTGGATTCATCTGCAGACGAAGGCTCTGTAGCCTGGACTCTGTGGCTTTTTGTTTGTTCTGCAGTACTTCGATCTGGGCTTTTTGCTTTTCCTCTTCTGCCCGTATGCGCTGAAGCTGATTGGCCGAGAGTAGTGCTATGGTCGTGAGGAGGTTCATATGCTTCTGCGTGAAAAAGTTCTTTTCAGAATGTTCGCTATCGATCACACCAAATACTTGTCCGTCCATGACGATCGGCACAGCAATCTCCGAAAAACGCCTGTGGTCATCGACGATGTAACGGGAATCACGTTCTGTATTGCCGATGTTTTCAGCTTTCTGTGTTTGCGCTACGGCACCTGTGATCCCCTGACCTAGAGGGATTTCAATGGGTTGCAGGATGGTTTGTTCTTTCGGGTTCTTAGGGCCATATGCTGCTTTCTGAATAAGTACGTTGCGCGAAGTATCAAGCATGTAGATGACACATTCTTCGAGATTGAGTTTGCTAATGCAGTTTTTAGCTACATCCCATAGCATCTCGTTTTCATTTTTATGACGGTTGATCTGGGAAGCGAAATAGTGAATCACTACTTCCGTCTCCAGTTGCTCCCGCTGCTCTTGTTGTTTGTTCCTGTTACGATTGATCACGGCCCAGGTCAATAAACTCACCAGACCAAGCATGGTAAACCTGAACCACCACGCATTGTAGAAAGGTGCGGCAATATAGATGACCACCTTATTTTCTGCATCCTGCCAGTGTTGTTTATCATTGCTCACCATGACCTGGAAGACATATCTCCCAGACGGAAGTGAATTGTATCTCACGGCATTTTGATCGACAAGACTGATCCAGTCAGGATCTATACCGGAAAGTCTGTATTTGTAATACGTCCTCACCTGTGGCGAAAAATCAATGGTGCTGAAATGAAACGTGACCTGCCGATCAGAAGAAGAGAGATGAAAAGTATCCGTCTTTGAAATATTGCTGACAATATTCGTTGTTTCAATTTTATGTATCAGCGTGGTAAAGGAAATCTTTTTATTAAAAAGAGAATCCGGGTCGAAGTATTGGATACCGCGCGGTGTACCAAATACAAATTCTCCAGTCGGTGTTTTAAAGTAAGAGCCGACACGAAATCCGTATATACTCAAGCCATGCCGCGTATCAAAGGTGATCAGGCTTGAGTCCTCCGGAGTGTAACATGCCAAACCGATATCATTCCCGATCCACATGCGGTTATGCTTGTCAAGGATGAGGCCTTCTGCTCGGTTCATCAATAATCCATCCTGCTGCGTCAGGGATTTTATTTTGCCATTAGCAAAAAGTATCGTCAAGCCTGCACGCGTGCCGACATACATGTTTTTGTTGTAGTCAGATCCAAGTGAGAAGATTCCATTGTGGATTAACCCTTCTTTTGTAGTGAAACGATGAATTTCATTGGTGGCCAGGTTACAATGCGTCACACCTCCTGCCGAAGTGGCAATCCATAGGTTATCCTTGTCTGTAAATTCCAGCAAGGTGCAATACATGGAATCGAAACTGGATAGTATGTTTTGTTCGAAATAGTCAATTTCAAAAGTAGCCGGATTAATTCTACACAGACCGTTTTTGCCACAAGCCCAGACGTAATCATCAGGACCTACCACCAGTCTGTTGGCGCGTTCCATTTTGAGGGCATATTTTTTATTTCCGCTATTGGTTATATGTCTTACGAGTTTTCGTTGTTTGTCGAATACAATGATTCCCTGCGTCATCGTGGTCGCCCAGATATGTTCTCGCTTGTCAATGACGATCGAGATGATCTCCTGCTCAGTGGGGAGTAGTAGGCCGGCTTTGTCTTTGAAATGCAGAAATTGGGTAATGTTAGTATTCCTGTTCCACTCCAACAGCCCTTCGCCCGTGCCGATATAATAGGTTTGATTGTCGGTGGTGGCTATACCTGCCACATAGCCATCATAGCCTGCGCCATGTTGATCCAGAAAAACATCCTGATTGCTGACGATCTCGCGGCTATTGAAGTAACTGATGCCCGCAGGATTGCAGGTGATGAAAACCCAGCCGGAAGGGTTTATTTCGAGCGTGGTAGTAGCATTGGCACTGATGGAAGAGGGATCAGCAAAATGGTGACTATGATTGTAAATTTTGCGGGCAAGGTGATCATAGATGTAAATCCCGTTTTGTCGTGAGGTCAGGATGTATTGATTTTCTTTTAGTTTTTCAGCAAATGTAAAGGTGGCATTGATCGGAAAATGGAATTGATCCTTCAGCAACCTGAAGGGGTATGTGACAGTGGAGGTGACCAGGTCAATGATTTTAACTTCACCGGCTTCCCGATCGAAGACGAGGAGGGAATCTCCATTCATTTTTGTCAGGAGTGTACAATGTGGAATCTCATATTTGTTTTCAAATTGCCTTGTTGTATAGTTCACTTTGTAAAAAGCATCCTCCGTCACAAACAGGTAATGATCATCATCATAGAAAAAGACCTGTTTGTAAAACATTTGATGTAGCGAATCAAAACCCTGAATAGGGAGATAGGTGAATTGGTCAAGGGTTAAGGAATCAAGTTCAGTCAAAATCGTTTCTGCTGTGAGCAGGTAGTGTCCTTTTGAAGTAAGTAGTAAAAGTTGACCTTGCTGTGATTCTAGTATCCATCTTGTTTTCACAAAATCGCCCTGGTCATACAAGCCGGCTCGGTGAAATTTCCTTTTTTCATCGATGATGGTCAGGTTGCCATTGGCGGTCAGTACCCATATCCGGTTATTGCTATCACAGGCAACATGGACGATGTTACTATTTTGCAATGCCGGATACTCGGACGCAAAGTATTTTTCTACGGTTCGGCCATTGTACATGTTCAATCCATTGCCGGTTCCAATCCACAGGTTTCCTTTTTGATCCGTACACATATCCACTACCCCCAGGTAGGATAGTCCATTTGCAGTATTAAGGTATCTAAAGGAGATATTGCTTTGCCCATAGAAAGGCAGCCAGAATAAGAGGAAGGATACATGTAAGATCAATATTTTAACCATGGCTCTCGAGCTGGAATAGTTTTTCCACACCTTGCATTTTGTCAATAGTTATCCATCCAACCCGAAGGCTAGAATGGATGTAAGCTATTGGTATTGAGTGTAATGCAAAGTACGTAATTATTCTGCGGCATTTGTGAATGAGCTAACGGCAGCTTCTTTACTCAGCCCCTACGACGATAAGCTTATACGAAGTTGCTGGATAGGTCCAATCATGACCTGTATAATTCCATAAGACAATGGTGCAACCCGTAGTGGTAACATCCTCTATGGTCAAAGTCAAGAGACCAATGCCGCCAGAAACTAAGTTTCCGAGACTTACAGCCGGAGCGGAAGCAAAGGGAGTTCCAAAGTCAATGTCGATATAATCCGGGACGTTGAATTCACCATACTGTGACACACTTCCGTTAGGAATATTTGCCGTTACAATTTCCATCCGTAACTGGGTAGAACTTGAATTCCGAACGAGGCCTTTATTACCCATAACGGTGATGGTGCCTTCGGTGGTGATATCCCCGTCATTGTCGATTTTAGTTTGTGTATTTCCACCACCATCCAACAGTCGAAGAAAATTTCCAGATCCATTATTTTTTGCATAGATCAGATCTGCACTATTTGCAGCATTTGTATTTTCTATATGGAGTGCTTTGCCAGTGCCATTGCCCTGAATTTGTACAATATTTTTAGGGTTTGTAGAATTGTTATTTCTAAAATAGGCAGCTAAAGAATTGGCGTTGGCATTACCTGCCTCACCATAAACACCAATACCATCTGTCCCGGTGGCGGAGCCTCGTATGGCCTGACCTGCTGTCGCATCATTGACGCCATATACAGCGGCACCATTTGGTCTGGTTGTTTTTCCATAGACACCAATACCTCCGGCGGTGGATTCACCAAACACGGCGACGCCATTGGCATTACTAACGCCAGTCACAGCACCACTGGTAAAATTGGTACTGGAAGAGATCCCTTTGACACCTATGCCATTCGGATTTCCTATGCTCACTTGTCCCAAAACACCCACCCCATTTGTAAGGCTGGTAGCATGGCCGAAAATGGCAGTAGTTGTTCCATAGCCTGCGATACCTGTTTGCCCAAGACTCACTGCATAAACAGCAGCAGACGTGCTCTCCGGGCTGGATATAATGGATTCTAAACCATGGCCGCTACCATTCGTTGTTATATGGACTGCAGGATTATTGTTGGATGGATTGTTTGTTTCAAATTTCGCTGCATGATTTGTTCCGATGGTCAAAACTTCGAGTACGGTATTGGCATTCGTATTATCTGTATTGTAGAGTGTCGCGCCTTTTCCTTTTGCTGAAGCTACACTCAGGCCAATGCCAAGGCCATTGTTGAGGATATCTACCACATTTCCGGTCAACCCAGTATTGGATGAGCTTACATAAAACGATGATCCAGTGCCAGAATTGGTGGTCATCAACACCGGATATGAATTGCTTTCATTAGCGATTTCAAATTTTCCTGGGATGCCCTTTTCACTTTTGCTGAAGATCCCAATTCCACTGCCTTGGTTGACTACATCGATACCATTGCCAGCACCAGTTACTTTATTCAGACGCACTTTGAGACCCATGCCTCCTCCCGCATGTACGATGTCAATAGCGGATTTATTATTGATTGAATTTGAAATATTGAACAAACCTAAAACCCCAAGGCCTTCAGTAGAAGCAATAAAAGTAGTATCCGCATGTGCAGATGATGTAGACATAAAAACACCTGCCTGACCTGAAGAACCAATAGATCGACCTGACAAGGCTATCCCATCTTCCTCCATTTCTCCAAGAACACCGATGCCATTTGTTTCTGCATGAGAGCCATATATGCCTGCATAGCCTGAGTTACCGCTATAGCCAACAATCCCATGCTGATAGATGGAGGATCCAAAGATTCCGTTTCCTTCGCTGCTGGTACCTGCTACCCCCTGACCAGTGGCATTGTCACCCCATACCCCCATCGTAAAGCCCGGGTTGATTCCACTTTGTAATGTACCACTGCGTCCAAACACTGCCGCAGAACCCGCTGTTGTATTTGCATTGGTTACACCAAACAATTTCGTCGGACTACCATAGGTGACATTGTAGGGGAGAAAAAGAGAATCATTTCTTCCTTTCCAGTTATTACTAAGTGCATCCCATTTCAATACCGTTTTGTCAAATGGAAAATCCGGCGAGATATCAAGATTTTGAATTTTGACAACAGAAGGTGTTGGATAGCTACCTGATAAATCGCCACCTGCCGGTCCAATTGGTAAGATGGGAGCACCTTCTTTCAATATTTCTTTCCAGGCGCCCAATGTAAAGAACCAAAAGCTATACGTATTGATGTCATATACCAGAAGACCTTCAGCAGGTCCACTGATCGATACCCTTTCGTTAGTCCTGAGCCTGGGGATCAGAACACCTTTGGTATAACTTGATATATCCAATATAGCTGAGGAATCAGGTATCGCATTACTTGTATTGATAGCGATGCCTTGTGAAAAACCGCAAACAGCTATCAATAGCATGACGGAAAGGAAGAGGATCTTTTTCATTCGGATTTATTTTGTACTACGAATGTATCCTGGAGAAATAGGCACTTTGAGGAATTCTTATTAAACGGAAAATCAAAATGAGCAATCGGTAGAATCCTTACGATCAGTTTTAGGCGCACTACCGATGACTCAATCAAACCTGCCGACTGGTAGGGCTGAAGAAATTGTAAGAGAATCCTGATCTTTGAGCCACACTCATATAGTGATGTCGGGTAAATGGCATTTTGAAACCCAACCTTTGCACCCCGATTACCATACTATGGTAGTATAAGCAGTCATTGTAAATGCAATCTCAAAATCTATTTACCAATTCTAATTCACCATGTTGAACTTACGTCTATCACTTTTAGCTATTATTGGATTTCTTGCATTTTGGATCAAAACACCTGCTATAGCACAGACAAAGATTGAATGGCAGAAAAGTATAGGCACACCATTTACAGATAATGGCCTGTATGTGTTTCCTGATGAAAAGGAAAATATCATCGTGATCGGAAAGGAAACGCATGCAGATTTCGCCGTCAATAGTAGAGCGTATTTGATGGTCGTCAAATTCAATGCTGACGGACAGGAAATTTGGAAGACCTACCATGATGTGGCCTTCAATACGTTTAATGCCCCTGGGGATTATAGTAATGCTGATCATTTCTATACCGAGGAGTTCGGGGATACCCTGTTAAATCTTCTCATCAAAATCCAGGACCGTGTCCTGCAATACAAAATCCTTGATCATTCCGGTCAATATTATTTTTGTGAAGAGACCTTATCAGAGATCATCGACGTCAATCGAATAAATGAAAAGGTGTATGCTAAGGTGTTATGATCACGTCAGCAATCCTGTTATGGTCCGGATTCCCTCGTCGTACAACGGTTTGATCCGTCCCCAGACTCCTTGATTTTTGACCCGGTAGTCTGGACGTTTGAAATGAAGCAGAATTTCAGGACTGCACCTATCCAGGGACACTATGATTTTGATATCCAGGCTATGCACGAAGATGGGCAGGGAAACACGTATCTCCTGGTTCAGATTGAAAAATGGGAGTTACAGTTTTGTACTGATTGTGCAGATGAATTTGTAGATGCCTGGTGTGAGGTTTTCAAATTTGATCCTCAGGGACAGTTTGTAGATCACACCAACCTCAAGACCACCAGGGCCGTGGTGAGCTCGATGAATTTTGAACAGCTGGGTGATGAAAGTATCACCGTGCAGATCAATGATATCAATGCAGTGGACACCAAGTTGCTCACCACTATTTGCCGGATAAGCCCTGATCTGACCATCCAGGATAAGTTTGACATGGATGAAGTGTATTACCTTATCTGTGAAGATGTCGATGGCAACTTGGTCACCAGTAGAAATATATTTGATGCAGAGGACCCTGAGATCAAAGGGCTCTCTGATGTCCTGGTGTCAAAGTTTGATTCGGATGGAAATCTACTTGAGCAGACCTATTTTGGTGGATCCAGTTGGGATTTTCCACGTGCACTTTCGTTGACGAATAATGGGGCTGTTTATTTTCTAACCAATTCGGAATCAACAGATTTTGATGTCACCGAAAATTTTGAAGGACAGGATATCTGGCTAGTGAAACTTACGGAGGAAGGTTCTACGAGAGTGGAGGGTGGTTTACCTGGTCTTTCCCTTTCAGTCTTTCCGAACCCGACGACTGATTTTGTAAGGTTTAACCTGAACGAACCCTTGGATATTTCCATCTACAATATGCAAGGTGGTTTGGTGCTCCGGAAGCAAAAAAATACATCCCAACTGATGAACATTTCCAAGCTTTCCGTAGGTGAATATGTACTCAGGGCCATCACTGAAGACGGGATTGGATATATGACCCGTATTGTAAAGATTTAATTTTAAAAGAGCCCATCTTTATAATCCCTTCGCTTTTGAAAGAACTTAAGGAGAAGATATAACCTGGTCCCTTCGCTTTTGAAAGAACTTAAGGAGAAGATATAACCTGGTCCCTGAGCTTGTCGAAGGGTAAAGAGTGAAGCTCTCTTCGCGCCGCCTTCTTCGCATAGCGAAGAGGGCGGCGCATAAGAAGTTTTTCTTTTTCTTCCCTTCGACAAGCTCAGGGACCAGAAATAAATCTATAAACCCATAATTCACTAACTTCCTATTCTCCCAATCCCAAAGAAGCAATCTCCTTTTCCGACAGATACATCTTCTTGATCTTGACCATGGGTCCCGGACAGATTTGTTGGTGGCAGTTCATGCATGCATTTACCATACTGGTATAAGACTCCACTTGTGTATTCCCGCTGCGTTCAAGAAAATTTTTCACAGCAGTTTCATAGATGGTTGCATAGGCAGCATATTCCGGAGAGGCAGCTTTTTCTGGTTCTGTAGCTGCGGCAGTGGTTAGTTTTTCATACTTGACATTGATCGTAGGGGTCTTCCCTTCCAGTAATTGTTTTTTGGTGCGCATGCCATCGTCATGCATTTCACGCATGAGAAGGGCCAACTCGCTATCGCCGTTTGGATTTAAAGGTTTTGCCCCACTGTTTGAGCAGGAAATACAGCCCAGTTGTAACAATATGACCGCTGAAAGAAGAAGGAATCGTGCACTTTTCATCTGGTAAAATTACACTGTTAATCTGTAATCGCCATTGCCTCTCACTTTCTTACCCTCCCGCATTGCTTCGCAGTGCGCAAAAAAGTCGGGCGCAACACGACCCTACCAATAACCACCAAATGGTATCTTACGCTCTCACTGTCTTACCCTCCCGCATTGCTTCGCAGTACGCAAAAAGGTCGGGTGCAACACGACCCTACCAATAACCACCAAATGGTATCTTACGCTCTCACTGTCTCACTCTCTTACACCTCTCACAACTTCTGAAACCGCGCCTGAAAAAACCGCAGATACTTTGGTTCATAGACCATCTTGAGCCCTTTTATTTTGTCCCTGTTGACGTAGACATTTTCCACGGATTCTGCGATGACGTCCATGTGGGCCTGGGTGTAAACGCGTCGGGGTATCGTGAGTCGCACGAGCTCAAGTTTGGGGTAATAGTTCTTTCCTGTTTTCGCATTTCGTCCTGCGGAGACCACACCTCTTTCCATGGAGCGTACACCACTGTCGATGTATAATTCAGCCGCCAGGGCTTGCGCAGGAAATTTGTCCTGATCCAGATGTGGAAGAAAACGTTTGGCATCAAGGAATATACCATGGCCTCCAATTGGTTCTGTTATAGGTACACCAAACGATTTAAGTTGTTCTCCCAGGTAGATGACCTGTCCGATCCTGGCTTTCATATGTGCATCAGAGACGGATTCATGGATGCCGATAGCCATCGCTTCCATATCTCTTCCGGCGAGTCCGCCATACGTATGAAGGCCTTCATACACCACGACCAGGTTACTGGCTTCTTCATAATCGTTTTTATCGTTGAGGGCGAGGAATCCACCAATATTGACCAGGGCATCTTTTTTGGCACTCATCGTGGCTCCATCTGTATAGTCACAGATTTCTTTCACTATAGACTTGATTGATTTTTTAGCATAGCCTTCTTCCTTTTGCTGAATAAAGTAAGCATTCTCGGCTATGCGTGTCATGTCAAGGATCATTTTGATGCCATGTTTCTTTGTATAACTCCGGAGTTCCTTCAGGTTTTTCATTGCAATAGGTTGTCCGCCCGCCATATTGACGGTGACCGCCACACATACATAAGGAATTTTATCGGCGCCATATTTTTTCACCAGTGCATCCAGTTTGGTGAGGTCAACATTGCCTTTGAACGGATGCTGATTAGCCGCATCATGCGCTTCATCGATGATGATGTCATGGAATTGTCCACCCGCCAGTTCCTGATGAAGCCTGGTGGTGGTGAAATACATGTTGCCGGGAATGATATCCCCTTTTTTGATCAGTGTCTTGGATAGAATATTTTCTGCGCCTCGTCCCTGGTGCGTTGGGATGACATACTTGTATCCGTAAATCTCCCTTACGGTTTCTTCAAGATGATAAAAATTGACACTTCCGGCATACGCTTCATCGCCCAGCATCATACCTGACCACTGGCGGTCGCTCATCGCACTAGTGCCACTATCCGTAAGCAAATCGATATACACATCCTCAGACTTGAGTAAAAAGGTGTTATACCCTGCAGCCGCAATCGCTTTTTTGCGTTGGGCTGGAGTCGTCATTTTCAACAACTCCACCATTTTGATCTTGTAGGGTTCCGCCCAGGAATGCTTTATTTTTTGCTTTTCCATGATTTTGAATCTGTTGTGTTATCACCACCAACCGATAGGGATATTCCAATCGGCAATAGTCAGCCATTCCCGTCATAAAGCAGATGATCAAGGTCATTGATAGCACTGAGATAGGTCAAACTGTATGACACTAGTTGTCAGCTACATTTGTCTTCTCTTGTTCATAGTCGACAGTCAACAGTCAACTGTGACGTATATGTCAACTGCTTGCTGTTAACAGCAAACTACTTACCCCTCAAAAATCCTCCCTTTAGGAGGGTCGCACCTATAGCGCGAGGGGGTAAACACACAATCCTCATGCTGCCATATCCAATAAGCTGTTGACTGTTGACAGCCGACTGCTGACCTTTTATCACTCACCACTCACAACTACATAGGATTCACTTTTCATTTTTCACTTTTCACTTTTCATTTTTCACTTAATATGTCCACCATCATCGAACCCTTCCGGATCAAATCCGTCGAACCGATTTTCTTTACCACAAAAGACCAACGCATTGCGATACTGAAAGAGGCTTTCTATAATCCTTTCCTGATCAAAGCAGATGATGTCATCATTGATTTACTCACAGATAGTGGCACGAGTGCTATGAGCAGTGCTCAATGGGCAGGAATTATGATCGGGGATGAATCCTATGCGGGAAGCAACAGTTTTTTCAGGTTCGAAAGTGCAGTGCAGAAGTTGACCGGCATGCCTATAGTGATCCCTACTCATCAGGGAAGGGCTTCTGAAAAAATCCTCTTTTCGATCATTGGTGGAACGGGAAAATATATCGTAAGCAATACATTGTTTGATACCACAAGGGCTAATATCGAAGCCAGTGGGGCAGAAGGTGTTGACCTGCTTTGTCCTGAAGGTAAGTTACCCCAGGTGCCGGCGCCGTTTAAGGGTAACATGGATGTAGAGGCACTTGAGAAATTTATTATTGAAAAGGGTGCAGCCAATATCCCTTTGTGTATGATTACTGTGACCAATAATTCAGGCGGAGGCCAGCCGGTGAGTATGCAGAATATCAGGGATGTGAAAAAAATCTGCGTCAGGTTTGGGATACCTTTATTTATCGATGCCTGCCGTTTTGCTGAAAACAGTTATTTCATCAAGTTAAGGGAAAAGGAATTCGCCAATACAACTGTCCCTGAGATTGCACGCGAATTGTTTTCCTATGCGGACGGATGTACCATGAGCGCCAAGAAAGATGCCTTTGCCAATATCGGCGGATTTATTGCCTTGCGTGATGAGGCCTTAGCGCTCAAGTGCAGAAACCTCCTCATCATCACCGAAGGTTTTCCTACGTATGGTGGATTGGCCGGGCGGGATCTTGAAGCCATTGCCATTGGATTACAGGAAGTGATGGATGAACACTACTTGCAATACCGCATCCGCAGTATCGAATATCTGACAGAGAAACTTATAGCGGAGGGTGTTCCCGTCATGCAACCAGCAGGAGGGCATGCCGTCTATATCGATGCTAAAGCATTTCTGCCTCATTTACCTCCGCATCAGTATCCAGGGCAGGCACTTGTCGGAGCGTTATACCTGGAAGGTGGAATCCGTGGAGTAGAAATCGGCTCACTCATGTTTGGTAAGTATGATGAAGCGGGTAAACTCATCCCTGCCATGATGGAACTAGTCAGACTGGCGATCCCACGCAGAGTCTATACGCAGAGTCACATCGATTATGTGGCGGAAATCATCATTAAAGTCTTTAGAGATAAGCAGAACATCAAAGGACTGGCTATTACCTACGAAGCTCCTGCATTAAGGCATTTCACGGCAAGGCTAAGCGAAATTATGCTATAAGGAATTTCAGGGCTAAGCGCCATCCGGATAGTACTATCCGGCAAAAATATGATTCCTGCCTATCAGCTCTTTCTGGTTGCAGCTTTATTCCTGTTGGACACAACGATGTCTATTCCTTTGATATATACCATTGTTCTCGGTGTCCTAGAGATCAGGGATATTTCTCCGCGTATTCTTTGTTTTGTTCAGAGTGCATTTTAGCACGTTCAGCGATTTAAGTTTGCATCGTCTTCCGTTCCGCTGTTGTTTTACCACTGCATTGAAAAACACAGTCCATGATTCTGCGCTGTCTTATTTCAATGATATGGAAAAACAATTTTTATCAGAAGCGTAAAGCATATGAATATAAATTCCGGAGTTGGGCTGTATCTCCTGCTGCTGTTGATGGTTGTCACTAGTGTAGTAACAGCCCAGACTCAGCTCGGAGATAATCCAAATGGTGTAAACTGGAAACTTTGGACCGGCCCTGCAGTGGATTTTACATTTACTAAAAAGCTTGAATTTTCTCTTAACTATCAACGTTCGTATGATCTTAAACCGGAATTTCGGTTGGTATTCACCCAATCCGCAGCTTCGTTTCAATATGATTTTACCCGATACTTTAGTCTAAAAGCAGGTGTTATCGGTACGGAATATCTCTCTACAGGCAATAGAACACATCGCTATTTTATCAGGACGACTATCAATGCAAACCTGGGAAAAAAGATAAGCTGGTCTAATGGAATACAGGTTGAAAAGCACTCTTGCGAAGAGTACAGGTATGATTTCAGGTTTATCTATATCACGCGACTGGGACTGAAGAAACGTATTCCATTTATGAAGCTTGCGCCGTCCGTTTCATACTGGATATATTACAATCTGGGTGGCAACCGCATTCAGTATTATAATTCTTTGGGTGAGGCCAGTGTCAAACAGACACCGGATGGGTTGCATAGGGGGCGACTAATCATCAATATCAATAGTAAAATCACTAAGTGGCTTTCTATTTCTACCTATTATCTCCATCAGAATGAATTCAATCTAGTCGGTACGGAGAGAGGCCTGAATGTTGTCAATCCCTCCAACGGCAAGATCACCCGGCCCTTCAATGAATATAATGTCATCGGGCTTTCACTGAAGTTCAATACACAGTTATAAATAATTCATTTAATAACACATAAAACACACAACCATGGAATTGAGAATAAAAAAAACGTATGTATGCCGGAATGTAACCGACATAAACCTGATGACGGAGATCCCCCAACACTACATGTTGCAGGATGGTGATGTTGGCATTTTTCAGGTGTTGGAGATCGGTAAGCATTCTAAGGTGCAGGCCGATACGAAGAGAAATATTTCTATTGTCACCGGAGATTGCATCATGGCCGCCTTTGGCACACGATATGCCACAGCGCAGATTGAAGGCTATCTCCCGGACCATCTCAACCAGGAATTACACATTCTTGGAGCGGGTGGTACAGTTGGGGTGGTAAGGACGATGCACAGTAATTATGAGACAACGGGTCCTACAACGCTCAAATTGATGGGTTTGATAATAGACCAGAATGGAAAGGTTGTCAATACCAAAAAACTGGAACAGCACCGCATAGTAAGGTTCAGTGCTGTAAAACTTCCTGCTACCAAGGTGGTACTCTCCCTTGGCTCATCGATGGACAGCGGCAAAACGACCTCAGCTGCCTATCTCGTCCATGGATTGAAAAGAGCGGGACAAAATGTAGCCTACATCAAACTGACCGGAACGATATATACCAAGGACGCAGACCTGGCCTATGATCTGGGCGCAGATTTGTCGACGGATTTCGGAGAGTTTGGGTATCCCTCCACGTATATGTGCAACGAGAGGGAATTGCTGGATCTATATTCATCGCTGATCGCTGTTGCTATGCCGGTCCGGCCTGATTATATTGTCATAGAGATCGCCGATGGATTGTATGAGCGGGAAACAAAAATGTTGCTGACCAATTCAAATTTTATGTCCACTATCGAGGGCGTTATGTTCTCCGCCGGTGACAGCCTTGCTGCTATTCAAGGTGTTGAAGTACTACGCAGATGGGGAATCTATGCTGATTGTATTTGCGGTTTGCTGACGGCCAGCCCCCTTTTGACGCAGGAAGTAAAGGAGAATACACTGGTGCCCGTGCATACGATACATGAATTAGCCTACAGTGGCTTCGCGGCGAGCTTATTTCAGCACGATATGGCGATGCTGACTACGGGCGCTTGACCTAACAGCGTCTTAGGCAGAAAGCGGTTATTTTTTAAGTTTTTAGCAACGTCAAGTATGCAAAAGCAAAACAGACATATTGCAGATCATATCAAACAGCACAAGATGGTATTCTGGGGGGTGGTGTTGATTGGTTTCCTGAATAATATAGTTACGTTTCTATTGCCAGTTTCTATCGGTGAGTTCTTTGTCCTTTACTTCAACACCGGAAGTAGCAAGGAAAAGCTTTTCCAATGGCTGGGGATTTCATTTCATTCCGTGGATCAGTTCTTTATTTTTTTTGTGGCACTTCTGGTTCTGAAAGCACTGCTCACTTTTGTAGAAAATTATATGACCTCCACACAGGGTGAGTTATTTGTCAAGGGAATCAGGGAATCCGTCTTTACCGCACAGATGCAATGGAGTCAGGCGTCCTGGCTCAATCAGTCTTATGGTAAATATTTATTGAGGTACAGTAATGATATGAATAGTATCCAGGCCGGACTGACCAAAGGCTATATGGAAGGACTTAAGAGCTCTCTCTTTTTGATCATCGGTCTGTTGGTATTGGCCAGGATCAACTGGCAAGTTACGCTTGTTCTATTTGTCATTCTGATAACAGGCTTGCAAGTTATGTTTAGGATTACCCGTTGGCAGAGTGAATTTATCATGAGCAGCCGATCAGCCAGAAGCAGTCTGCTTGCATATGTATCTCGCCAGTTTTCGAGGATTACAAAAGTGAAGGATCGTGGTACGGAGAATTTGGCTATCGCTGGTTTTACGGAGAAATCGGAACTTCTGTATATCGGCAACAGGAAGTACAATATATCGGAGAGTTACTTCCTTATGCTGGTGCCAGCTTTGGTATATAGTATGATCGGGGTGATGCTGAGTTGTATGATCCTGTTTGAAGGAGAGATCAACGCAGCCGAGGGTGTTATGATGGTCCTCATCTTGATCATGATGGAGGGAGGTATTCGAAGGTTGTTGAAAGCACCTTCCTACATCAATAAGGGGAACATCTCCCTACGTAAAGTGGACAAATTGTATGAAGGTCCCCCTGTCCAGCCCGTATTGGAAAAAATGGAGTTGTAGCTCCAGGTAAGACTACTTTTCATAGACCGAATATAGGGTATTCAATTCATCTAAAGCCTTTTCACTGCTTTCGAGCATTTCACCAAACAAATCATGATGCATGATGGTTTCTGGTGCTATTTGCCGGTAATGGGCCATTCCATTCCGGATATTCGTGCAGAATGCAATTAAGTATTTTTTTCGTTTTGCATCAGGCGCTGAGCGCGCATCCTGTTCCAGCTGTTCTTTAAAATACTGGATATATAATTTCAGTTCGGCTATAAACATATGCGGCCTTTGCTGGTCTTCAATAATATTAGTCCGGCCATAAATGTGATCCGTCATGGTCTGTAAGCTAACGACTTTATTAAAATAGGCGATATTGGGCCCGGGACAAATCGTAACTGCATCCAGTTTTTTAATGAAGTGCATGTTATATACGCGCGCGGCTGCATTGCTTAATCCAAGGCAAAGGCATTCTTTATCCAGGACATGTGTAAGTTGCTTTTTGTATTCCTCGTCAGGCAAAGAAAGCGACTGCAATTGTGCAATTTTTAGTTTTTGATATTTGTGAGAAGCAGTACAAATCGGTTGTTCAGTAAATTCCGTATTCATCACCAATAATTTTTCCGTACAGGGGCTGCCTGGTTTGCCTTGATGGATACGGTCATGTTTTTCTTTGTCGGCTGTGGTCCCTTTGAGATAGTGAAATCTTACGCCTAATGGAGAATTGTGACCCAAAACCACATCTTCTTTTTTTGCGCTGCACAATAATTTTAAAGTCGCTTCATCTACGGTGGTCGCTTCAGGCACTAGCAAAAAAGGAGTTCCCCATCCCGTGCTATCGATACCATACTGCGTATGTAAAAAATGATCTTCTTCAAAGGTTCCGATCCCGCCCTGAGCTGTGATTTTAAGCGGAGGAGGTACACTGAAACACTTGCCGCCTTCTAACAGGATGGCTTGTTGATACAGTGTAAATACAGTCGAGATTAGTTCTTCTTTTTTGGCTTTAAACTCTTCCAGTATGGGACCCATCAGATACCCGTCCGTAGCAAAAGCATGGCCACCGCAATTCAATCCTGATTCAATTCTGAATTCGCTTACCCAAATCCCTTTCTTGGCCAAATATTTACCCTGGATGAGCGCAGACCGGTAGTCACTGACCTTAATTATAACTTTCTTTTTGAATTGGCCATTTTCGTCGGCCTTAAAATCGATACATTTTTCTAAGTAATTGTATAGCCTCGGATTCATCCCGGCCGAGAAAATGATTGACGAATTGGATAGATCACTCTGTGCATACCCTCGTAAAGCGGCCACTGCATCGGAACCGTCTTCCAGCATCCGGCCATCTTTGGAAAACCGGCTATTGTCGATTTTAGTCATGATATTCACATCAATACTCCCCGGGACAATCTGTGTGCGCAGAAATGATTTCGCTTTTTCCTTTTCGGCATAGACCTTTGTGTGTGTCATCTGCCTGAATACTTGCTTTATCTTTGAATCTTCAGGTAACATCTCAAAATATTTTACAATTTCAGACCCTGATTCAAATGCTGAGTTTCTTAATTTTTCAACCTGGGTCTGTACGATCAGTTGGACCAGGTTGAGATAATCCGTAATCCGCTTGGCTCGGTAATCCTCCTCATGTGTGGAAATAGGTTTGTATTCTCTACCCAGGGTAGGATAATAATAACTTCGCATCATTTCCACTAAGCGGTCCTCCATAATCGAAATCACTGAGGATATGCCAAAGCGAGCCACCTTGATCGGGGAGTCAATAGTAAAGGCCAGGCCCATGACCGGGATATGAAAGGAATGATACGAAGAAGTGTGCATGAAGAATGATTTAATCTTCCTTCCAGGGAAGGGAATGTTTTGTTTTTGACCGCCAACGCTTTCCTGCTGAGTGTAGCGTTTTTCGTTAGATTGAATTTTTCATGGTAATGACCCATGCCGAGCCCTGCATCCTCTAGCTGGAAAACATAAAGATATAATAAAGGACAATAATGTCCATAAATATACTAACGGTGATTTCAACTGATGGTAAAACCAATGCGTTTAAGAATGATGAAAATCAGTTTCACTCCTGATTGATATTTTCCAATAGGTGGCCGTTTTTACTTACCTATGTGGATAGAAAATATATCAAAATGGCAAAGACAATCAAAGCCGGTAAATACATTTACTTCTTCGGCGGAGGTAAGGCGGATGGTAATGAATCCATGAAAAATTTATTGGGAGGGAAAGGTGCGAACCTGGCCGAAATGGCGGGACATACTGGTCTCAAACTGCCCGTTCCTCCGGGCTTTACGGTGACCACAGAAGTGTGTAGCTATTATTACGACCACAAGAAGTCTTATCCGAAAACGGTGAAGCCACAATTGGAAGAAGCCATGGCCAGGATGGAAAAACTCACACACAAAAAGTTCGGTGATGCTAAAAATCCATTGCTGGTGTCTATTCGTTCAGGTGCACGCCGGAGTATGCCGGGTATGATGGAAACCGTATTGAATGTTGGGTTGAATGAAGAGACGATCAAAGGGATCATCTCCCAAAGCGGGGATGAACGGTTTGCCTATGATGCCTACCGGAGACTGATCATGATGTATGCCGATGTCGTCATGGAAAAAGGTGGAGGCATCGAAGTGAAAAATGGAAAGGGGATTCGTAAAATGATGGACGAGAAGCTCGAGCATATCAAGCACCAGAAAGGATATGCCAGCGATACCGATCTGACAGTGCCGGACCTGAAAGCATTGGTGAAAGAATACAAGCGGATGATTAAGAATGTGCTTGGCGCAGAATTCCCTGAAGATCCCTGGAAACAACTCTGGGGTGGAATAGGGGCCGTGTTTGGCAGCTGGAACGGAAAGCGGGCTATCGAGTACCGTCGTATTGAGAAAATACCCGATGAGTGGGGTACCGCTGTCAATGTACAGGCCATGGTGTTTGGCAACATGGGAAATGACAGCTGCACCGGTGTCGCATTCACCAGGAATCCCGGTTCGGGTGAGAATAAATTCTATGGTGAATATCTGGTCAACGCGCAGGGCGAGGATGTAGTGGCTGGAACACGCACGCCGGCACCAGTCAATGAGTATTCTATGAATGATCAGAGCAGGCAATACACCTCCCTGGAAAAGCTTATGCCTGATTTATACCAGGAGTTGTTCAACTATCAGAAACGATTGGAGAACCACTACAAGGACATGCAGGATATCGAATTTACCATCGAAAAAGGTAAACTGTACATGCTGCAGTGCCGTGTGGGTAAGCGAAATGGGATCGCAGCTGTCCGCATGGCCATAGAGATGTACAGGCAGAAGTTGATTGATCTCAAAACGGCCGTGATGCGCGTAGGTCCAAATCAGCTTGTAGAATTGTTGCTGCCGATGCTTGATCCAAAAGTAGAGTTGGTGACGAAGCCAATTGCTAAAGGGCTACCTGCAGGACCGGGTGGCGCTAAGGGACGGGTCGTATTTACCTCCGATGATGCTGTGGAATGGGCACACAAGGGCGAAAAGGTGATATTGGTCAGGGAAGAAACATCTCCGGAAGATGTTGATGGCATGCACAAATCACAAGCAATCCTGACGACGAAAGGTGGAATGACATCACATGCTGCACTGGTGGCCAGAGGATGGGGCAAATGTTGCATCGTAGGTTGTGGAGATATCGAGGTACACAGCGAGTCAAAATCTTTCCGCTCTAAGGACGGCACGGTCATCAAAGAAGGCGATTGGGTCAGTCTGAATGGTACCAAAGGACTGGTCTACGAAGGAAGTCTCCCTTTAACAGACATTGACCTCGATCAGAACCAATCCTACAAGGACCTGATGAAACTGGTGGATAAAACAAAAGTAATGGGTGTCAGGACAAATGCGGATACACCTAAGGACGCAGCCCAGGCTTTGAAATTTGGTGCGGAGGGCATCGGTCTCTTTCGCACCGAACACATGTTTTATGGAGAGGGTAGTGAACGACCTTTATTTCTGTTACGTAAAATGATCATGAGTAAAACGGAGCTGGAACGTCGTACAGCACTCAACGAACTCTATACATTTGTGAAGAAGGATTTCAAGGATACACTCGCAGTGATGAATGGACAGCCTGTAACCTTCCGTTTGCTCGATCCGCCCTTACACGAGTTTGTACCGCACGATACTGAAAAGTTGCATCAGCTGGCTAAAGAACTTGGTATCAGTATGGGCATATTGCGTCGACGGGTGCTGGCCTTGCATGAAAACAATCCGATGCTGGGACATCGAGGTGTCCGGCTTGGGATTAGTTATCCTGAGATTACAGAAATGCAAGTAAAAGCTATCCTTGAAGCAGCTGCAGAATTGTTGAAAGCCGGAAAGAAGGCATATCCTGAAATTATGATTCCGGTTACCTGCACTGCCAACGAGTTAATTCATCAGAAGGCCATCGTAGACCGTGTGTACAAAGAAGTGCTTGCGAAGAGTAAATTGAAAAAGATACCTTATCTCTACGGCACCATGATCGAAATACCACGAGCCGCGTTGAAAGCAAGTCAGATGGCGGAAGTAGCAGATTTTTTTAGTTTCGGTACCAATGATCTGACGCAGATGAGTTTTGGATTCAGTCGCGATGATATCGGTGGATTTCTGCCGATCTATCTCGACCAGAAATTACTCAAGGATGATCCGTTTGTGACGATCGATCAGGAAGGAGTAGGCGAGTTGATCAGGATGGGAACGGAACGTGGACGAAAGACAAAACCAAAACTGAAAGTAGGAATTTGCGGTGAACATGGCGGCGATGCCGAGAGTGTGAAATTCTGTCATCGCATCGGCATGAATTATGTCAGCTGTTCACCTTTCAGGGTGCCAATCGCCAGGTTGGCCGCCGCGCAGGCTGCCCTGGAGAATCCGGGGAAATAACCATCCACGGGAATGAAATACCCGGGGCATCTGCTGCTCCGGGTATTTATTTTTCCAGATGTTTACGAAACCCAATCCTTTTTCTGGATTCTTGGTCACTGCTTAATTTATCCTTTTGTAAGAGGAAATGTATCGCTTCATACACATCTTTGAATTGCGTATCGTATCGACTTTCAAGTTCCCTGAGTTTCTCAGTGAGATCTTTATGAGAAAGGGCATATTGTCTGAGAAATACAAATGCCCTCATGATAGCGATATTGACCATTATAGCTTTTTCACTTCGCAGTGCAGAAGAAAGCATAGATACGCCTTGCTCGGTAAACACATATGGGGGAGATCCTTTGGGTCTGAATTTTTGAGAGGCTGTCACAAATTGTGACCACCTCTCATCACGCAAATGAATTTCCTTTTGGACATTTTCCTATTCTGGTTCTGTCAATTGAAACATAAAATCAATGGGGAACCGGGCCAGGTTTCTCTCTACAGCCTGGTTCAGGACTTTTGTGCCTACTTCATATAGGCCAGAGAGGTCAAAATCAAACATGACCTTCTGCCCCCGGATCTCATAAATCCTCGATTGGATAGTTTGTACTTCCATATTGTCAACTGGTTAGAAGTGAAAATTAGGGTATGGAAGTTTAAATTTCAATTTTCTTTGATCTCATCCAACTCACTTTGCCCTCTATTCCCTGTTCCCTGCCCTCCCGCAACAAATGCCGTGCATTTGGCGGGATCTCCGCTGCGCTTCGACCTGCCCCCCTGCTCCCTGCTCCCTGTTCCCTGCCCTCGCCCAAGTTTGCATACACCAATAAAAAGTCCTAATATTCGCAGGAAAGAAGTGCGGCTGCAAGCAGGAGGTTTTTCTAATGCATTGGTTTAGAAAAATTTGTATCATTAATATATAAAAAATGTTTAATGTTTTTGCGTGTAGTCATCCCTGTCGTTCAGCAGTTTTCAAACAAACAAAACGTAATTCATGAATAAAGCGCTACAGACTCAGGATTATATTGTTTTCCTCATTTATTTTATTGCTGTGGCCAGTTATGGCTTTTGGGTGTACTACAATAAGAAGAAGACCAGGACGACCTCGACTGAGTTTTTCCTGGCCGAAGGGCAGCTCACCTGGTGGGCGATTGGCGCATCACTGATTGCCTCTAATATCTCCGCAGAGCAGTTTATAGGTATGAGTGGTAATGGCTTCCGGCTCGGGTTGGCGATAGCAAGTTATGAATGGCTGGCAGCGGTATCCCTGATCATCGTGGCTGTATTTTTTATGCCGGTCTATCTGAAGAATCACATTTTCACAATGCCTCAGTTTCTCAAGACACGTTACAACGAAACAGTGGCTATGATTATGGCGATCTTCTGGCTATTCCTTTACATTTTCGTCAACCTGACTTCCATCCTTTATCTGGGTACGTTGGCCATCAACAATCTGACAGGCGGACAAGGATTCCACCTGATCATGATCGGCCTTGCATTATTTGCCTTGATTATCACCCTTGGAGGTATGAAAGTTATCGGGTATACGGATGTGATCCAGGTGCTTGTATTGCTCATTGGTGGATTGATCACCTCCTACATTGCCTTGACGGTGGTGAGCGAAAAATTCGGTTTAGGGTCGGACGCCTTAGCTGGTTTCAACCAGCTGTTGATTGTCGCACCTGAACATTTTGATATGATCTTCGATAAGCCCGATGCCAATTCGACACCAGAGCAGATCAATCATTATTCAAGTCTACCGGGTCTCGCCATGCTGGTCGCAGGGATGTGGATAGCTAATCTCAACTATTGGGGTTGCAACCAATACATCACCCAGCGCGCACTCGGTGCTGATCTCAAGACAGCTCGAACAGGTATCTTATTTGCATCCTTCCTGAAGTTGTTGATGCCTTTATTAGTTGTGGTGCCTGGGATCGCTGCCTACGTTCTGTATCAGAATGGCGAACTCCAGGAGCAGATGATGACCAATGGTGAATTTAGAGAAGACAACGCTTACTCTGCCGTATTGGGTTTCCTTCCGACCGGACTCCGGGGTTTGTCAATGGCTGCGCTGACGGCGGCAATTGTAGCCTCCCTGGCCGGTAAAGCAAATAGTATCTCCACCATCTATACATTGGATATCTACAAGAAGTATTTCAATAAGGAAGCTTCGGAAAATAAAATGGTGTGGACCGGCAGGTTGATGGTGATCGTATCCCTTGTGATCGCCATTATTGTTAATTGGAATGATACTCTTGGCATCGGTGGTAAAGGTGGCTTTGAATTTATTCAGAAATACACCGGCTATATATCACCTGCGATTTTCCCTGTGTTCCTGTTTGGATTTTTCTGGAAGAAAACCACCTCTAATGCAGCCATCTCAGGGATTATCGGCGGAGTTGTATTAGCCATCTTGTTTGATAAATTCTTACCGGGTATCGCTGGAAATGAAACATGGTTGTATACCGCTTACCTCAATGGGGATGGAGCGTACGAAATACCGTTTCTGATTCAGATGGGTTGGGTATTCTTCTTTACAACCCTATTGATTATCGTAGTGAGCCTCTTGGATGTCAAAGGCAGAGCAAATGTGAAAGCACTGGAAGTGGACACCACGATGTACAATATATCGAAGGGTCACTGGGCGATGATCATTATCATCCTGTTATTGGTAGCTGTGATTTACGCCAGGTTCTGGTAGAATACTAAACAGATTTTGTTACTGCTCCCAACCTTTATCAAGGTATGGTTGGGAGCAGTATCATTTACAGTTTAGCAATTACTGATTACTGTTTACCCTTTCCCTTCCGTGGTCTTGCCATCAAACTCTTCATCCGATGCTTCGGCTTCTTCTTTCGTGCGATGAACAGTGCCGTCTTTATGATGTGGTGGGCTATACAAGGTGTATACCTGCAATAGTTCGGTTTCGCTGGTATTGATGATGTTATGTTTGGCACCTGCTGGAATGACGACCGCATCACCATCCTTGATCAGATAGACATGCTCATCAATGAGGCATTTGCCATGGCCTCCATCTATTCTGAAAAACTGATCTATGCCACGATGTGTTTCAAGCCCGATATCCTCCCCGGGCTGGAGTGTCATGACGACCAGTTGAGTATGCTTGCCGGTATAGAGGACCTTGCGAAAATGAGGGTTTTCCAGCGTGTCCTTTTCAATATTACTTTTAAAACCTTCCATATCACTGATTTTAAGGAAAATGAAGTCAAAGCATTGTGTTGTCTCTTGTATAAGAACTATCAGAGTGGAAAGGTTCAAAAGTTCAGTGTTTACACGGAGAGCAACAACAAAGGTTCAAATGTTACAATGGCTAACATCAACCATTCCATGATTCAGCGTTTCTGGTGAAGAATTCATAACTTACATAAGGGCTTTTGAGAACGTATGATGACAAAATGTATATAAAAAAAGTTTATGCTCTCAATAATAATGGGTAATTTACACATCCATTTCTAACGTATAGATAGCTTGCCAGGTGCTGGAGAAAGTTCCGTCCATGTCTTGCTTGTCACCTTTAATTGAGCGCTTTACGCCCTATTGGAATGTAATCTAATAATCCTCCTAAACTCATTTTATGAAAAACCTCCAACGCTTCAGTCCCCTTTTTATCGCTCTTTTTGGCTTGTTTCTCAGTAATCTTTCGTTTGCCGGAAACAATCGTTTAGAAAGCGCTGCGACAACGGAAAATATATCTATCGAAGCGGGAATATCCGTCACCCTTGCCTGCAGTACGCCTACCTGGCCAACTACTTCGAATATCACCAACACCTCCGCCACTTTCAGCTGGGATGCCGTATCCGGCGCCCTAAGCTATGCGGTGCAGACCCGTGTACCTAACGGAACATGGTACACCGTGCCCGGAAGTCCGTTTAACAATACCTCCGCCACCGTAGATTGGTTTCTGCCCAATACGACCTATGAATGGCGTGTCAGAGCCAATTGCTACAACGGAGAGTATAGCTACTGGACCTATCCTGTCACCTTTACGACTACAGGATGGGGCTATTGTGATACACCAGGATGGTTGTATACAAACAATATCACCCAGACTTCTGCAACATTTGATTGGGATCCTGTCAGTGGGGCCCAAAGTTATTCACTGCAATACCGTCTTGCCGGTGGTTCTTGGTGGGACGTTCCCGGTGGTCCATGGTCAGCGACCTGGCATACAATCACCGGCCTGCAACCTGGTACCGCCTATGAGTGGCGCGTCAGAAGCAATTGCGCCAACTGGATGTATAGCTCTTGGTCCTATCCTGCAAGTTTTACCACACTTGGCTATTCCTGCAGCACACCTACCTGGCCAGTCACCTCAAATATTACGCAGAACTCCGCCACCTTCAGCTGGGACGAATCATGGGGTGCCCAAAGCTATAGCGTCCAAATACGTCTCCTGAACGGAAACTGGTATGATCTGCCCGGTAACCCATATTACAACACATGGGCAACAGCCACCGGTCTAAATCCAAATACGACCTACCAATGGCGTGTCAGAGCCAATTGCGGATATTACCAATATAGTAACTGGACCTATCCGGTCACCTTTACCACCCTGGGAGGGTACTCCTGCGACCGTCCATATTGGCTTTATACGTCTAACATCACACAGACATCAGCTACCCTCAATTGGGAAGGCGTCTATGGCGCTTACAATTATACAATCGAGTTCAGAACCGCTAATGGTAATTGGTATATACTGCCAGGAGGACCTTTCTCCGGAACGTGGACTAATGTCAATGGCCTGCAACCCGGAACCAACTATGAGTGGCGTGTCAGGACGAATTGCTCTAGCTGGCAATACAGTCAATGGTCCTATATTGAAACATTCTCCACTTTAGGCTATTCCTGTCATACACCTACCTGGCCTACGACCTCCAATGTCACTCAATCCTCTGCTACTTTCAGCTGGGATGAAGTATGGGGCGCTCAAAGTTACACAGTTCAAACCCGCTTGCCGAATGGCTATTGGTATGATGTTCCAGGTACCCCAACATACGGAACATGGATAACGATGACAGGCTTAAACCCTTGCACAACTTATCAATGGCGTGTAAGAGCTAATTGTGGTTGGGGTCAATACAGCTATTGGACGCAACCGGTCTCATTTACGACGGTTTGCTACTATTCCTGCGAAGCCCCAAGCTGGTTATACACTTCAAACATCACACAGACCTCTGCATCCTTTGGTTGGGACGCTGTGCCCGGTGCTGTAAGTTATTCAGTGCAATGGCGTCTGGCCGGTAGCACATGGTACGACCTGCAAGGCGGACCTTGGTATAACAACTGGATCAATGTTGGAAATCTACAACCGGGCACTGCCTATGAGTGGCGTGTGCGTAGCAACTGCTCTAACTGGTCCTATAGCTCGTGGTCATGGCCAGCAAGTTTTACGACTTTAGGCTATTCATGTCATACCCCAAACTGGTTGTCAACCACAGGCATTACGCAGACCTCCGCTACCTTTAACTGGTCATCAGTCTGGGGAGCATGGAGTTATACCGTTCAGTTCCGCCAACCAAACGGAACCTGGATGGATGTGCCCGGTAGTCCGACATCATACACCTCTATCACCCTCAATGGATTATATCCAGGCACCACATACCAATGGCGCGTGAAGACAAATTGCGAAGATGGAGGCCACAGCTATTGGTCACAGTCCATCACCTTTACCACAAGCGGCGTTTCCTCTTGTAATGCTCCATATTGGCTTTACACTACCTATATCACAGAGTCTTCAGCTAATCTGGACTGGGCTCCGGTCAATGGCGCCCTGAGTTATGATCTCCAATGGCGACTCGCCGGTAGTAACACTTGGATTGATATCTCCGGTGGTCCATGGACAGAAACATGGTACACGCTCACCGGGTTGATACCAGGTGCAACTTATCAATGGCGCGTGCGGTCTAACTGCTATGCAGGATCTTATAGCGAGTGGTCAAGCCCGGCGACCTTTACGACCCTGGGCTATTCATGCTATGCTCCTGAATATACATCTACAACCAATGTCACTGAAACTTCTGCCACATTCAATTGGTCAGGAGTTCCGGGTGCTCAGACCTATTCTGTGCAGACACGGGTTCCAAACGGAACATGGTATACTGCTCCAGGTAGTCCTCTGGCTGATACAACCATTACAGTTGGTGGATTTATCCCGGGTACGACCTATCAATGGCGTGTCAGAGCCAATTGCGGCGGTGGTAATTACAGCCAATGGACACTTCCATTGACCTTTACCACAAGTGGTGGTACAGGTCCGGGTAGTGATGAATGTGATGGTGCCACACCGCTGACGGTAAATAGTAATTGTGTCAACTCCGCATCTTCAAATGTAGGTGCTACACAAAGCTCACCTCCACCACAAGGATGGTGTCCGGAAAATAACCACAAGGATGTCTGGTTCAAATTTAATATGCCGGATGTCAGCAACCCCGTCGTTACGATCCGCACCACCGCTGGTAGTTTGTCCGATGCGGTGATGGAAGTATACAGAGGCGGCGGATGTGCTGATCTCGAATATATCTTCTGTGAGGATGACAACTCCACTGGAAATGGTTCGACGATGCCGGTTATATCTGTGACAGGTAGTCCAAACGAAACCATCTGGGTTCGTGTATGGGGCTATGCGGGCCTCACAGGCACCTTCAACATCTGTGTATTCGATTACCAGTCCAACAATACGGTATCCCCTGATGATGCAGATGAATCAGTCATCGAAGGTGAGCTATTTGATGTTGTGGAGAAATCAGTTGATGCCATCAATAACAACACCGTAGCTGCATCGCTGCAGGTGTCACCAAATCCGACAAGAGATATCCTACAGATCCGCTACACGCAGACAGTTGAATCTACAGTCACACGTATCGTCATGATGGATATGTCCGGCAAGATTGTTGACAACAGGGAATATCAATCCGATGGTTCGACTTCATTTGCGGATCAGTTGGATCTTTCCGCACTGGCACCAGGCATGTATGTCCTCAGAGTGATTACGACTGCAGGTATCCTGACAGAGAAGGTGATGGTCATTGACTAATGTGACTGTATAGGTGATGATCAAAGAATTTATTAAGGAGAGACGTGATTTATCGCGTCTCTCCTTTTTTTAGACCATCGCGAATTTTGTACCATTGCGGTCAAGGCGAATCGCTGCATAACTCCCATTTTCGTCGCCATCCATTCGTCCATCACATTTACACGATAGCTGCACCAGGATGATGCGGGCTAAGAGGACATTGGTGAGTTGAGTTTCATGCTTAGACCGACATATTGAAAGTAAATACGTTATCGAAAAATATTCTCATGGTTTCAAAATCAAGTAATCGAACCTTGATTTTAACATCTGGACCTCGATGCTTTCCCGATGACTTGTGCCTTATGACTGCCCATTTTTTAACGACGCCATATCAATCACAAAACGATACCGGACATCACTTTTCAGCATCCGTTCATATGCTTCGTTGATGTCCTGGATTGGAATGATTTCGATGTCGGAAGTAATATTGTGCTCACCACAGAAGTTAAGCATTTCCTGTGTCTCTGCAATGCCACCAATCAATGATCCGGAAATGGCTATTCTTTTGATCACCATCTGTTTGGTGTTCAAAGCCGGATCAAGTTCTCCCAGGTAGCCAACTAATACCAATGTTCCACTGGCAGCTAGGGTCGGGATGTACATATTCAGGTCATGCACGTAAGGCACTGTGTCAATGATCAGGTCAAACTCACCTGCAACTTTTTTCATTTGTGAGAGATCCGTGGAAATAACAACTTTATCTGCCCCCAGATCCAGGCCATCCTGTTCCTTTTCGGGGGATCTTGAAAACAACGTAACATTAGCACCCAGACCTTTAGCCAACTTTATAGCCATGTGGCCTAAACCTCCTAACCCGACCACTGCAACATTGCTGTGCTTGCCTACTTTCCAGTGTCTGAGTGGTGACCAGGTAGTAATGCCTGCACATAGCAAAGGCGCTGTACCAGCGAGATCGAGATTGGCGGGTACCTGTAAAACAAAATGTTGATCAACTACTATTTTTTCGGAATACCCTCCAAATGTTTTACCTACCTGATGTTTGTCATTCCCATTGTATGTGCCGATAAATCCTGTGGTACAATATTGCTCCAGATCCTCCTTGCAGTTTTTACATGTTCTGCACGAATCCACCATACAGCCGACTGCAGCAATATCACCTGCCTTAAATTTAGTTACCGCATTTCCTGTTTTGATGACACGGCCTACTATTTCATGTCCAGGCACTGCCGGGTATATGGTTCCGCCCCAATCATTTCTTGCTGTATGCAGATCGGAGTGGCATACCCCACAGAAAAGGATTTCGATTTCAACATCATTTGATGTCAGGTCTCTGCGTTCTATTTGCATGGCCTCCAATGGGGCATCGTGAGCGGCTGTGCCAAAGGCCTTTGTTTTAGATGTGTTCATAAAATGCTGGTTGATAAATGTTAAGGAAATGATCAGGATAAGACAATCTATGGCAGGAATAGGTTGTAGGTCAGGACAATTCCAGGCCATATCCAGAACATCTTTCTATAAATTCCGTTATACTTGGTCTATGATTTCACCTGCAATCGATATTTGAAAATGAATAATTTAAAGCGTTTTTTTATAATTGTATCGGTAGGCGTTGTGCTGTTCTTCAAGCCCACAAGCGTTTCTGGCCAGGACCTTCCTCTTCGGTATGCAACACTTGAATTGTTTACGAACACCCCTTGTCCGAGTTGTGGATCACAAAACCCCGGGCTATTTAGCCGGTTGGGTAACTATGAAGGCGAATATCATCTGATCAGCTTTTACCCAGGCAAACCCTACAGCAGTTGTATATACTATCAGGCAAATATTCCGGAGAATACAACCCGCTTCCAGCACTATACAGGTGAAATTTTTGGAACACCGACTGTTGCTTTAAATGGCATAGATTTCAAATCTTCCTCAGGGGTGACAAACACGGTGCTGGACAATCTGACAGGAGGAACGTCATGGTTGTATGTGGATGTTGATGAAACCTCGGGCACAAATCGGACTGTAACGATCAATCTTCAGGACATAGTCGGAGGATCCCTCAATTCCGGACGCTTGTTTGCTGCCATTGTGGAAAAAGAGATTCAATATAATGCGCCTAATGGCGAAACGCTTCATCACAATGTATTCCGTCGTTTTGTGACAGCTGCAATCGGTGATGAGGTAGATATGAGCAGTGGGAATGTCACAAAGACCTTTCAGTATGATGTAAACGCTGCATGGGATCCAGTCGAAACGTATGTCATTGCATGGTTGATGGATTCAAGTACCGAGGAGATATTCAACAGTGGTACCAGGTTTGATGCTGATTTTACATCTGCCATTGATCCGGTTCGACCATTGCCTGCATTGTCCGTATACCCTAATCCGGCCACATCTGAAGTGAATGTGACACTCCCTTCCGAAGTTGCGTCAGCAGATGTGGAGGTTTTTGATCAACAGGGAAGGTTGGTGCGTTCGTTGCGGATAGAGGGAGGATATCAAATGCAAATCACAACTGCGGACTTGCCACAGGGAAATTATTTCATCAGGTTAAAGTCTGATAAGGTTATTTACTCCGGGTCTTTTGAGATAGTGCGATAAAGTTGTGAGTGCAAATCCTAAATTAAATGTCAGCAAGGCAAGCATGGTGATTTTTAAATCATATTATATTGATTTTTAACATAATATATATTTAATTATTATTTAATTTAAGGAGGCAAAGTCAATTTTCCCTTTTTGAGCCTTTATTGGTATCTCATCAGATGATCGTTGAAATAAGGTCCATCTACTGCAGGGTATCATTTATCCCAAACATCGCATTCGTTGCTTTTACTTAAAGTCCTGTTAACAGCACCTACGCTATTTAGTAAAGTGATAGTTTTGCACCATATTTCATTCTTTTCAAATTATATATTCAGCATGATCAAGCACTTTTTGTTCTTACTTCTCAGTATCAGCGCGGTACAGTCCTGTTCTCAGGCACCAACCCCCACCACCGCACCTGCTACGGAAAAACCAAAACCAGCGGCATACGCTTCTGCTAAGGAAGGTTGGCTGGTGGACCTGGATGAAGCTTATGCAATCTCCCAAAAGGAAGGCAAGCCTATTCTGGCCAACTTTACCGGTAGCGATTGGTGTGGCTGGTGCAAACGATTGGATGCTGATGTTTTTACAAAGCCGGAATTCAAAACCTGGGCTCAAAAGAATGTTGTCCTGCTGGAATTGGATTTTCCGAGGGGTAAACAAATACCTCAAAAAAACAAGGAACAAAATGCTGCTATGCAACAAGCATTGGGCATCACCGGCTATCCAACCATCTGGTTACTCAATATGACCAAGGATGCGACCACCGGAAAATATCAGTTGAATAAATTAGGAAAAACAGGGTATACGCCCACGACCGACCAGTTTATCGCAACGGTGGATCAGTTTATTCATCCATAGTCAGGTTTTTCAATAGCGTCAGGATATTGCACTTTTTCTGCGGGATGCTCCAGTTACATTGCTAGCCTTTGTATGCTTTGTGGCAATCAATTCACCTGCCTGATGCATTGTCCAATCGTTTCGTTTTATAGCCGTATCGAATTGTTTGATCTGCGGAATCCACGTCCCATTCATATAGTCGTTATTGCTATTTAGTAGATAGATCATCATGCTATCTCGAGTAGGATTGATGACATTAAGTGTAGCTTGCACTAAGCGTGGAATCAGGAGCCTTTGGTAGGTCTGATCCATTTTCCGATCTTCACCTCAATAACTTGTATTGTCACCATGAATTCGACAGACGTCATCAGTGAAATATCCAGGGCAATTCAGCTTGCGCTGGGTCCTGTGTTCTTATTGACCGGTATAGCGGGAATGCTCAATGTCATGTCTGGCCGATTATCGCGCATCATCGATCGGGGCAGGTCATTGACCGAAAAACCGGATGTCATAGCGACCTATGACCCAAATGATATTCATAGTGAACTACTCATGCTGGAGCGGAGAAGGCATATTACCAGCAGAGCCATCACGATGTTTACCATTGCCGCCTTACTGGTGTGCCTTGTCATCGTAACCCTCTTCCTGGAGGCTATGTTTTTCGTGCATTTAAACTGGATCATTGGTGTGCTTTTTATCCTATCCACCCTCGGTTTGGTGGTTGGATTGGGATATTTTCTGCGAGAAGTGCACCTGGCATCGCATACAGTGCGGATAAGGGGGATACGGTGATGATAATCAAGAAATGAAAAAAGCCCGGATAACCGGGCTTTTAGTTCTTGTAAAGGCAAAGCGTTCGTTCATGATTTTGCTTCGATTCCAGTCGTGACAAGGTGGATCTGCCCATCAGGTTATTTTACCCTTGTTCAATAAGGAACAATATTTCCGGTAGCTATATCGACGGCAAAACTTTGATTGATTGTCCAGTTTTTATATCCCATAATAGCGGGGAAGACCGAAATGAACTCTCCTAAAATCATATCATTATTACTTATACCTAACGAAAAACTTGAAACATAGCCTCCAGTCAATTTAATAGAATAATAGGGAGTGCTTTCTCCCGGATCATATACTTTGAATTCAATGGCCATCGTATTCAAATCTGCGGATTGAGCCAGTGCTCTGTGAAAGGCTATTGAATTAGCGTCCATTGTTTTTGAGACCGACATGTCCTGGAAGAAAGCATCCCCCCCGTTGTTTGAAGCGCCGTTGCTAAACGACTGGATAGGAAACGTGCCCGCAACAAATCCAAGCATGGTGTCTGGATTGGAAATCGTATAGGTGATGGAATCATTAGTCATCATCTGTGAACTTCTGGAAGCCACATTGCTCCATTTGACGCCATCATGGAAGGCAGGGGCAGCAGCCTCCATATCATAGATCATCAGTCCGGCGCTGGGATTAGCTATTATGGTCGTATCTGCTAAACGGGGTAACATGATCCCTTTATTGGGACTCGTGACATCCAGGGCGGAGTTCGCGCTTGGGGTAGTCGTGCCAATGCCCACTTGGGCCTGAGTGACTAGGCTATACAATACAAGCGTAAAAAGACAAACGATTTTCATCTTTGTTTTTAGTTTAAAGATTATAGAAAAAGTATGAAATTGAAGCGTATTGGCCCGGGATGCCTGCTTCGTAGAATAATAGGCAAATATACGGAAAGTGTTTGAACTCCAAAGGATGATCCAAAGGCTATTTTGAAGGACATTTATCAACCTTTAAAAGAAAGGCTTGGTTTTTTAGTAGTATGCCTTCACCGCTTCAATCCCTTTTCCTATGATTAGTTATATCAAAACCAAATCCTGCTATGGAATTTCTCACCACACGCTGGCTGCCGATCGTGCTTTCTCTCCCCTGTGTTTCTGTATCTCGTTTTTCTGCGAAAAACATTATTCCGAAAACCCCGGAGTAAAAAGATTCTTTTCTTGCCTCGGGGTACAATAATCACATTAACCCAAGGATTGCGCAGCACAAGGGTATGGGCGAAGGGGCGAAATAAGGATGCTTTTTCAAATAAAATAAGTTGTAAAGCTCCCTTTTTATTTAATTATGTATACTACCACTTGAATATCAACAAGTTACACATTGTATATTATTGTAATGCAAAATATACCATATTTACGGTATTAAAACATATTATAGATAAGTTACATTTGTTAGGCATATTGGATTTTTATAATCTGTTATGTGCTGATAATTAATGATATAATCGTAGCATCAGTTCTAAAAATGGAATTGAATAGCCCCAACGATTGACCTGACCTTCCCGAACGATAATAGCCTGAATAAGCCCGGAATCTCACCATCCTGGTTCGCATGATCACACATGCTATTGGATAAAGCTGTACCGCTTTCAAAGTGGCTCCCTTTCCCGATAGGCTTAAATATTTTAATCTAAAACTAAGATCCGCCATGAAGAAAATGGACTATGCCGTTATAATCAGTGATAATGTACTGAAAGGTCTCAAACACTCCAGCAGACTGATATCACCCTCCTGGTTTTCAGCTATAATACTCTTAATGCTCTTGTGGCAAAATCCCCTCTACAGTCAAAGCGATTGCATACTTGCCTGCCATGGAGCTCAAATTTCCCTTGGTGCTGACTGTACTGCAGAAGTAACAATTCCCATGATCGGGGATACCAGCCAATGTCTTGATGGTGGATTTATAATCTATGTGATCACGCTGGCAGGCGATACGTTACCTGGTGCAATAGTGACTGAAGCAGAAATAGGAATGACTTTAATTGTGAGCCTGGTCGACACGATCTCAGGAAATAGTTGCTGGTCATATATAACCGTTGCTGATAAAATGAGTCCAACGCTTATTTGTGTTGATGATACGATTTCTTGTCTTGAAATGCTTGTATTTCCGGAGGGAAATTTCGTTCAGACTGAAATGCAGACAGAAATTTTATCCAGTCTTGGATCGACTGCTGATTTTGCCTTATTTACAGCTGCGGGAGCCTTCAATAATATTGGAGCAGGAACGATTGTCACAGGTGATGTAGGTACACATGTAGGTGCATTCAACGCATTTCCTCTTGGAATATTAATAGGGAATCAACATGTTGCGAATGGTGTCTCCGCGCAAGCCGCTGCAGATGTCCTGGTGGCCTATAGTTATTTGGCCAGCCTTACGTGTGGTCAGGTCATCGGTACTACGTTAGGCAATAACCAGGTCCTGACGCCAGACATTTATTGTACCGGCGCAGCATCAACCCTCAATGGAAATTTGATTCTGGATGCGGAGAATGATCCGAATGCCATCTTTATTTTCCAGATTGGAGGCGCATTCTCTACGAGCACTTTTTCAAATGTCAGCCTGATCAATGGCGCATCATTATGCAATGTATTTTGGCAAATAAACGGAGCCTTTGCTTTGGGAGA